>Ga0315320_10004893_pt1 | contig 10978 bp, 9 predicted proteins | sample M140m21515metaG_FD_203458 | JGI IMG/M metagenome (GOLD analysis project Ga0315320, IMG submission 203458) | Ammonia-oxidizing marine archaeal communities from Monterey Bay, California, United States - M1 40m 21515 | ecosystem: Environmental > Aquatic > Marine > Coastal | place: USA: California...
CAACTAAGCAATTTATCAAAAGAAATAATTTAAAAATTGAAAATTTGAATTATGACAAGAGACTTAGTTTTATTGTGAAAAAATGAATTCATTATAAAACAAATTTTTAAATGAACTTTAAATCAATTGAAATGTTAAATATAAAAAAAGGCTACATTGTAGTTCCTGAATATTTAAAAGATGAATACTTAGAGCAAGGTTATTTTTTATTACCAAAAAATTTATTAATAAAAAAAATTTATAAATTTTTTTATGTAACAATCTTGAGGAAAATAATAATAATTTTAGAATTTCTCAAAAAAAATAGAATATATTTTCAATTACCACAAAAAAAAGAAATAATTATATTTGATGATGAAAACATTGCTATTTTTAGGAGAATATTTACAAAAGATAATTATTTTATTTTACCAACACGATCAGAGAAAATAAAAGATATTTATTTATCTAAAAATTTATTTCTCTATATTGTAAAAAATTTTTTTAAGCGGTCGATTAAATTAAATTATCTAATTTTTTTAATAAAATTTATTGATCCAAAAACAGTAATAACATTTATAGATAATTCTGAAGATTTTTCTAAAGTTTCTAAAATTCTCCATGATGAGAACATAAACTTTGTTGCAGTTCAAAATTCACATAGATATGAAATACATGCAAAAAATAAAGAACTTTATATTCCTCGATATTATGTTTTTGGTAATTATGAAGTTGAGATTTTTAAAAAAAATTTAGGAATAAAAGAAATTAAACCAATTGGATCTCTATCGGCTTCAGTTATTAAAAAACATTTTGATAACCAAAAAGTAACAATAATATCTAATAAATATAATATTTGCTTAGTTTCTGAGCCACGTTTAAAATTAAATCATGATTTTAAAAGAATTCATGCACTACATAATGTCCAAGAGTCTATAGGTTTAATAGCTAACCATACGTTAAGGTTTTGTAAGAATAATAATAAGAGTGTTATTTTTTCTGGAAAAGCCGATAGTAAGAGTTTTAATTTTCAATCTCAAGAAAAAAAATTTTATAAGAAATTTATAGAAAATTTTGACACTAAAATTTCATTCAACAATAAGAAGAAATTTGAACAGTATAAAAATTTAATGGAAAGTGATTTGATAATTGGTATGTCTTCAACATTATTACGTGAAGCATTTGGTTTTAAAAAAAAGATTCTAATTTGTAATTTTATTAATCATGAAGATGCGAAACCTCCTTCAAAAGGTATATGTACTTTAGATAGCACAAATTATTCAGATTTTGAAAACAGAGTAAACAAGATACTTTCTTTAACTTACGAAGAATATATAACGCAGATAGAAAATATAGAAAATATATATAATATGAATATTAATGCTTTAGATTTTTTAAAAAATGAGCTCATCTAAAAAAAATAAGACAACCTTAGTAACTGGTTGCGCAGGATTTATTGGTTTCCACTTGACAATCAAGTTATTAGATCAAAATCAAACAGTTATTGGAATTGATAATCTAAATAATTATTATGACAAATCACTTAAAAAAAACAGATTAAAAGAGATAATCAAACATTCAAAAAAAAATAAAAAAAAATTTATTTTTTTTAAATACGATATTAATGACAAGAATAATATTAGCAAACTTTTTAAGAGGTTTAAGTTTAATAATGTATTTCATCTGGCTGCTCAAGCAGGGGTTCGTAATTCAATAAAAAATCCCTATGATTATTTTTCAACAAATTTATTTGGTTTTTGTAATATTTTAGATAACTGCAAAACTTTTAAGACTAATCATCTTATATTTGCGAGCTCAAGTAGTGTTTATGGAGGAGAAAAAAAATTACCATATAAAGAGTCAGGATCTTCAGTTGATCATCCAATACAACTGTACGCGGCAACAAAAAGATCTAATGAAATTTTAGCTCATAGTTATTCTCATTTATATAGAATGAAGATTACAGCTTTAAGATTTTTTACAGTTTATGGACCTTGGGGTAGGCCTGATATGGCTATTTTTAAATTTACAAAAAAAATTTTAGAAAACAAAAGTATAGAAATATACAATCGTGGAGATCATTATAGAGATTTCACTTACATAGACGATATTGTAAATGGGATTGTAAGATCATCTAAAAGAAAAAATAATAAAAAGATTAAATTAAATACAAATCTTGAAATTTTAAATATTGGCTGTGGATCTCCTTCTAAATTAATGAACTGTATAAACTTGATTGAAAAAAATCTTGGAAAAGTTGCTAAAAAAAAATTTTTAGATATTCAAAAAGGAGATATGCATAAAACATTTGCAAGTACAAAAAAAATTAAAAAATTACTCAACTATGAAACTTCTATAAATTTAAAAGAAGGTATTAAAAGATTTGTTTTATGGTATAAAAAATATTATTATAAAAAATAATGCCAAATCAAATTAAAATAATTGCTGAAATCGGCTGGAACCACATGGGTGATATAAAATTAGCTGAAAAAATGATCAAAGCAGCAGCAAGTGCGGGGGCTGATTTTTGCAAATTTCAAACATGGTCAGTTTCAAATTTAAAAGATGGTCCTTGGGATAAAGATGGTCGAAGACAAATCTATGAAAAGGCACAACTTAGTTATGAAGATCACTTAAAACTTAAAAAGATATGTAAAAAAAACAATGTAGGTTTTTTTACCTCATTATTCAATATTAACGACGTCTTGATGTTAAAAAAAATCAATAAAAATATTATCAAAATACCAAGTCACGAAATACATAATTTAACTTTAATAAAAAAATGTTTAAATATTTTTGATCAAGTTCTTATTTCAACAGGAGCAGCAAAGTGGAAAGAAATCTTAAAAATAACAAAAATTAACAATTATAAAAAAAAAGCTATTATGATGCATTGTGTGTCCAGTTATCCATGTGAAATTAAGAATGTTAACCTTCCTAGAATTAAAGCTTTGCAAAATATTTCTAACAGTATTGGTTATAGTGGACACTATTTTGGTATTGAAGATGCAATAGGTGCTATTGCTTCTGGATGTACATATATTGAAAAACATTTTACAATTAATAGAAAACTTCCTGGTAGAGATAATAAATTTGCTTTACTTCCTGATGATCTTAAAAAGATTGCTCAATTTAGATCAAGTTATCAATTAATGAATATTGATAAAGGTTTAGATTTGCAGAAATGTGAAATGAGCACTTATAAAGACTACAGAGGTAGATGGAGCAAATAGAATTTTAATTTTAATAAATGTTAGTAGCGTGTGATTTGTTTTCTAGTAGTATTAAATTTCAAAGAATTAATGACTCTGCATATAAGAAAATTAAGAAAAAAATAAAAAATATTCAAATTATAAAAATTGCTCCAGAGAGAACAAATAATTTTGATTTAAAAAATGTAGAGATTTATTGGGGTAATAGAATTACATCTGATTTAATAGAAAAAATGCCTAATCTTAAATGGATACATTATGGCTCTACAGGAATAAGTAAAAAAATATACAAACCAGTTTTTCAAAAAAAAATCAAAGTAACAAATACACAAAAAACTTTTAGTTCAGCAGTTTCGGGTACTGTCCTAAGCTTCATGTTTTCATTAGCAAGAGGAGTTCACTATTGTAATTTTTTAAAAAATAAAAAAAGATTGACCAGACCTTATTTTGATAAAATTAGTGAGGACATACAAGACGTGTATGAACAAAATATACTTATTGTTGGATTAGGTGATATTGGTTTAAAAATTGCCAAAACTTGTAATGCTTTAGAAATGAATGTGTCGTCTATAAATAAAAATGGAAAAAAAATCCCAACCTATATTAAAAAAAATTATAAATTGGATAATTTAATAAATGCAGTTAAAGATAAAGATTTTATTGTTAGTCTATTACCATTAACAAATAATACTAAAGAAATATTTGATAAAAACATTTTTAATGCAATGAAAAAAAAATCAATATTTATCAATGTTGGAAGAGGTGGGACTGTTAATGAAAAAGATTTATTAAATGCTTTGAAAAAAAATAAAATTTTAGGGGCCGGACTTGATGTGGTAACAAATGAGCCAATTAACAGTAAGTCACCTTTTTTAAAGCTTAAAAATGTTTTAGTTACGCCACATATTGCTGGTGTTACCAATAAATATTGGGATGATCAAATTTTACTATTTTCAGAAAATTTAATGAGATATAAGAACAACCACAAATTAAAAAACTTAAAAAATTACTCAAGTATTAAAGAAGGATATTAGATGGTTGGAAGTATATTAAAAAAAGATTTACCATTTATTGGTAAAGAAATTACTGATTGGACACAATTTATTAGGAGAGGCTATGCTCTTTCATTTCTTTTGTACTCTTTTCATGACACTGGTGTTTTTAATTATTTAAAGGATGGAAAAAAAAGATCTATAAAAGAAATTGCAAAAAAATTGAAACTAGATGAGCAAATTTTAAGTGGTGGACTAAATTTTTTTGCCAATGCAGATAATTCAATTATTAAAGATAGATCAGGAAAGTTTAAAATTTCAAAAATTGGAAAAAAAAGAATCTTCGCAAATCAAACTTTAGCAATGTCTTTAGGAGCTGTTGGTGCTTACAATATAATTTTAACTCAATATGCGGCAGCTATGCAGAAAAAAAAGTTTTATGGAAAAGATTTTATTAGAGATGGAAGACTTGTTGCAACATCATCTGTCTTAACTGGGCAAGCAAATTATCCGTGGGTAATTGAAAAATTAAAAAAACTTAAAGTGAAAACTGTCGTAGATTTAGGGTGTGGATCTGGAGATATAATAATACACTTTTGTAAAAGACATAAAGAGTTACGTGGTGTTGGCTTGGATATTAATAGAGGAGCAATTTCAGAAGCAAAAAAAAATGTAAAAAATTCTAAACTAAATAATAGAATTGATCTTATCCAAGGCGATATGATTAACCCAAAGACCTACTCAAAAAAGATAAAGCATAAAGGTGATCAAATAGCTTTTAACGCAATAATGGCTTTGCATGAGTTTTTAAGAGATGGTGAAATTGCTGTAATTAATATTTTAAAAAAAATGAAAAAAGAATTTCCAGGAAGCTACTTTATTATAGGTGAGTTTAATAAGGCTAGTGATAGTGAATTTGCAAAAATCCCATTATCAAAAAGAATGCATATGTTGTTTTACCAAGAAATTATTCACAACTTAACAAATCAAGCTTTAGCAGATAAGAAAACTTGGAAAAGAATGTTCAAAAAAGCTAATGTAAAATTGTTAGAAGTTAAGGAAAACTTTCCATTCAGGTTAGTAGAGTATGTAATTCAATTTTAATACATTTATGTTAAATAAAAAAAAAACTAAAATAACTTTCATTATAAGAACTAAAAATGAAGAAAGATGGGTTGGACACGCTATCCAATCTGTTTTAGATAGGGTACACAAACCAGAGATTATTATTGTTGATAACGATTCCACAGACAAAACTTTAAAAATTGTAAAATATTTTATGCATGACCCACAATTAAATGATGAGTCAGATCACCCAAGTGGAAAAAATTACACTGACTTAAAAATTGTGAATATTAAGAATTATACTCCAGGAGCTGCATTAAATTATGGAATAAAAAAAGCTTCAAATAATATTATTGTAATAATGTCAGCTCACTGTGTGCTTAAAAAATTTGATAATAAAAAGATTACAACTTCTTTAAAAAAATATGCATGTATATTTGGAAATCAAATACCAGTTTGGGAAGGAAAAAAATTAACAAAAAGGTACATATGGAGTCATTTTATCAATAAAAAAGTTGAGAATATGTATTCAAAACTAGAAGATAGGTATTTTATTCATAATGCATTGGCAATTTATGATAAAAAAATTTTAAAAAGATATCCTTTTGATGAAAATCTTTTAGGAAAAGAAGATAGATATTGGGCAAAAAAAATAGTTAAAAATAGATTAAAATTTTTATACGATCCTAGCTTAGAAGCAGAGCACCACTACACAGACGGTGGCAGTACTTGGAAGATAGAGGGTAAAATTTAATTTAAAGTTAAATTTTTAATAAAATGTGGAAAAATATCGATGAAAAAATTATCTCTATTAAAAGCTTTTGTCTTTCATCGAAAATTACAAAAGGAAAGATTTTAGGTCAAAAAAATAAAACAAAAACTTTTGGTTTTATAGAAATCGAGTCCGAAAGTGGAAAAAAAGGATTTAGTGAAAATTATGCATCTGTTTATATAACAGAATTAACAATTCCAGTAGTAAGATATTTACAAAATTATATTGTTGGAAAAAAAATTTCAGATTTAAATTTATTAAATGATGTATCTAAAATTCCCATAATATCGAGGAATGGTCTTATTAAAAGTATAATAGGATCTATAGAAGTTGCTATTTGGGATTTGAGAGGAAAAATTTTAAATAAACCTGTGTATGAACTTTTAAATAGAAAAAAGTCTAAAGTTAAATGTTATGCAAGTGGTGGATCTGTATCAATGACCGAAGATCAAATTGAACAAGAAATTAATGAAATTTTAAAAAAAAAATTTAAAGCATATAAAATGAGAGTAGGGCTAGAAAACTGGAGTAAAGATTTAAAGAGAATTGCTAGGGCAAAGTCTAAATTAGGTGAAAATGGATTAATGATTGATGCAATTATGGGAACAATTAATCCAGGTTGGGATTTAAAAGGAGCAAAAAAAAAAATTGATGATATTGAAAAGTTTGAGCCAATATGGCTAGAGGAACCTTTGCATCCTCTTGAGATAAAAAACTATGTAAAATTAAGAAATAAAAAAGTTCCAATAGCCGCTGGTGAAGCTTACAGTAGTGATTTAGAATTTGATTATTTAATTGATAATAAATCTGTAGATGTCTTGCAATTTGATTGCACACATTCTGGTGGAATAGAGGTATGTAGAAATATTGCAAAAAAAAGTAAAATTAAAAAGATCAAAAATTCTATTCATGTATGGGGGAGTCCATTGGCATTATCTTCAAATTTACATTTAGCTTTGTCTTTAGAAAGTTTATCATTTTTTGAAATTCCTCATATTGAATTTGATATTTCAAATTATATTGAAACTAAACAAATTATTTTATCCAATGGATATGTAAGTTTAGATGATACGCCAGGGTTTGGAATAGAAATAACAAAAAATATAAAAGAAAAATTTAAATTTGTAAAAGGCACAGAATTTAATCTTAAAAAATGAAATTAAGGGTAAAGATTTTAGGTAAACCTCATCTGTAAAAAAAATGTATTATAAACTAAAAACTATTCTTTCTAAAAATCAACTAGGATTGATTTATATTTTTATTTTTTTATCATTAATAACAATGGCACTTGAGCTTATTGGATTAGGTTTGATTGTTCCATTTATTAAATCTTTAATGTCAAATGGTGCAGATTTTGCTATTGTTAAATTTTTAAATAAATTTGATTTGTTTCCTGAGTCTCAAACTGAATTTGTTATAATTTTTATAACATTAATATCTGCTGTCTATACTGTTAAAACATTCTATTTAACTTTTTTTTCATATGCTCAAACTAAACTTGTTGCTGATTTTAGGGTAAGTTTATCAAACCAAATTTATAATATTTACTTAAACAAATCTTTCAAGTTTCATTTAAATAACAACTCATCAAAATTAATTAGAAATATAGATGAAGTAAGTCTAGTTGTTTCTTTAATAGAAAATATTATTATTACCATTTCAGAGTTAATAGTTTTTACTGGAATTTCAATTTTTGTAATTTGGTATGAACCATTAGGAGCTGTAATTATAATTTTGTTTTTTAGTTTATTTGGATATTTATTTATCAATATAGTAAATATGAAAGTAAAAAATTGGGGTGAATTACGTCAAAGATACTCTGGTCTTAGACTAAAATACTTAAATGAAGGATTTAGATTAATAAAATTTGCAAAAATTTTACAGAAAACTAAAGAATTGAACAAAATTTATACAGATAATAATAAAAAATTAAATCTTTATGAAATTAAACAAATTTTTACAGCCTCGTTACCAAAACTGTGGTTAGAATGGTTAATAGTTTTAGCTTTTACAGTTGTAATTCTGGTTATGATTTCTTTAGAAAAAGATATTCAATATATTCTGCCTATAATAGTTCTTTTTGCAGCAGCAGGATTTCGTATTATGCCATCTTTATTAAGAATTATCAATTGTTTACAAAAAATTATTTATAATCAACCAGCATTAGATATAATTTTTAAAGAATTTGAAAAAAATAAGAATAACTTACATTTAAAAAAAATTGATCGACCAATAATATCTTTTGAAAATAAAATTAAATTGAAAGATATTGCATTTAGATACAATGAATCTAGTGAATTTATTTTTAAAAAAATAGATTTAGAAATTATTCAAGGAGAAACAATTGGAATAGTTGGAGAAAGTGGTAAAGGCAAAACAACACTAATTAATATTATTTTAGGCCTACTGAAACCTACCGAGGGGAAGATTACTGTTGATAAAACAGATATATTTGAAAGCCTTGAGAATTGGCAAAAAAAAATTGGATATGTATCACAAGATGTCTTTTTAACAGATGATACGATTAAAAAGAATATAGCTTTTGGATTTAATGAGGATGAGATTGATGAAAAAAAAATTGAATTAACATTAAAAAAAGCAAATTTAGAGGAATTTATCAAAAATTTAGATAATGGAATTAATACAAAAATTGGTGAATTTGGCGATCGAATTTCTGGGGGGCAAAGACAAAGAATTGCAATTGCAAGAGCGCTTTATAATGATCCTGATATATTAATTTTAGATGAATTTACTAATTCTTTAGATAATACGACAGAAGAGAAAATTGTAAACGAAATTTCAAACATTAAAGAAAAAAGAACTTTAATTATTATAGCTCATAGATTTTCAACTTTAAAAAATTGTGATCATGTCTATAAATTAGAAAATAAAGCAATAAAAAAGGTATCTCAATTAAATGAAAACTAAAATATTATTAGTAGGAGGGGCTGGTTATATAGGTACGATTGTAACCAAATTTTTTTTAAAAAAAAATTATAAAATTACATGCTTAGATAATTTAATATATGAAAATAAATTTTCTATAAATGAGTTTTTACTTGAAAAAAATTACGAATTTATTTTTGGTGATTTAAGAAATGAAAAGATTTTAAGGCCACTTATTGATAAAAATGATATTATAATTATATTAGCAGGGCTAGTTGGAGATCCAATTACAAAAAAATATCCAGATGTTGCTACACAAATAAATTATGATGGTATCAAAAATTTAATCGTTAATTGCGAAAAAAAAAAAACTGGAAAAATAATTTTTGTTTCAACATGTTCTAATTATGGTCTAAGCGACTCAAATGATTTATTGGATGAGAATGCAAAACTTCAACCATTATCATTGTATGCCAAACATAAAGTTGAAATTGAAAAATATATTCTCTCTTTAAAAAATAAAGTGAATATAAGCCCAACTATTTTAAGATTTTCTACAGCATTTGGTTTATCCCCTAGAATGAGATTTGATTTAACTATTAATCAGTTTACTAAATCAATTTACAATAAAGAAAAATTAGAAGTCTTTGACTCAAATACATGGAGGCCGTACTGTCATGTGAGTGACTTTGCTCTTGCTTTAGAAAAAGTTATTGAAGCTGATCATAAATTGACAAGTTTTGAAGTATTTAATGTTGGAGGAGATAAAAATAATTTTACAAAGAAACAAATTACTGAACTTGTGCTTAAGTCTATTCCAAATGCTGAGAGTGTAAGTTATACTGATAAAAAACTTGATCCTAGAAACTATAGAGTAGATTTTTCCAAAATAGATAAAAAATTGGATTTTAAAATAAAATATAGTGTTGAGGATGGAATTGAAGAAATCGTTGATTATTTAAAAGATAGTAAAATTTCAATGAATAAATTGAATTCAGATTTATATGGAAATTATTTAATAAATTTATAAAATTTTAAATGAGAAAAAAGTCAATAAATTTAATTGTCAATTCAATAAAACAAGTTATAGGAACAGGTAAGCATCAGCTTCACGAACCCTCATTTTCTGGCAAAGAAATGCAGTATGTTTCAAAAACAATTAAAACAAATTTTGTTTCATCTGCGGGAACTTTTGTAACAGATTTTGAGGAAAAATTTAAAAAATATGTAAAAAGCAAAAATGCAATTGCAATGGTTAATGGTACTCAGGCATTATATATAGCGCTTGAAGCTTGTGGAATAAAAAGAGATGATGAAGTTTTAGTTCCAGCTTTAACTTTTGTCGGCACAGTGAATGCTATCAAGTATTTAGGAGCAAGACCACATTTTATAGATTCTAAAATTGATACTTTTGGAATAGACTCTTCAAAATTAGAAAAATATTTAGAAAAAAACGCAGTTTTAAAAGATGGAAAGTGTATTAACAAAAAAACAAATAATATAATTAGAGCGATCGTGCCAGTTCATGTTTATGGACATCCTTGCGATATAATTAAAGTAATTAATATTTCAAAGAAATATAAATTAAAGGTCATTGAGGATGCCGCAGAAGCTTTAGGCAGTTTTTTTAGAAATAAACATCTTGGTACATTTGGTGATGTTGGGTGCTTTAGTTTTAATGGAAATAAAATCATCACAACTGGTGGTGGTGGTATGGTTGTTTTAAATAATAATTCTTTAGCAAAAAAAATTAAACACTTAACAACAACTGCTAAACTTAAGCATAAATGGGAATATGTACATGACAAAGTCGGATATAACTTTAGAATGCCCAATATTAATGCTGCATTAGGTTTGGCACAATTGGAAAGAATTAATATTTTTTTATCTGCTAAAAGAAAATTATTTAACAAGTATTATTTAAAATTGAAAAAAATAAAAGGCGTTTCACTAATGAAAGAACCTAAAGAGTCTAAAAGTAACTATTGGCTTCAAACAATAATCTTAGATAAGAGTGAAGCTTCTCTTAAAAATAAACTATTAAGCAATCTACATAAAGAAAAAATTTTTTC
>Ga0315320_10004895_pt1 | contig 10976 bp, 8 predicted proteins | sample M140m21515metaG_FD_203458 | JGI IMG/M metagenome (GOLD analysis project Ga0315320, IMG submission 203458) | Ammonia-oxidizing marine archaeal communities from Monterey Bay, California, United States - M1 40m 21515 | ecosystem: Environmental > Aquatic > Marine > Coastal | place: USA: California...
TGCGATGATCTGTCTGGATGGACCAAGGGCTACTTCCGAAAACTGAGAGAAAAAGAACGAAGCGATACCGACGCCGATGCCGACGCCGATTCCGACGCCGATACCGACGCCGATACCGACGCCGATGCCGATGCCGATGATGCCGCACCCATCGATGCCGAAGACGCACCCGAGGCCACGGACGGAGACTAGGTCACACACCCAGACTGGGGCTGTACCTTAGGCGGTTCGCCGTCGCGCAATGCCCAAACCAAACAACGAAAACCAAATCACAGCACCGGCATAGTTCTGGTCAACGAGGATCGTAAGTTGCCATTGCTCCTGATCACTCGTGTATTCAAACACCGGATCATCGGTATGAACAGAACGGGGAGCCAAGGTGTCAAAACGGGTGACCCACCGACCATCAAACGCGCCCGAAAAGGGGACGACATAGGTTTTTTCCGCCGCCACCGCGTTGGCACGTAAGACCTCGTCATAGGCCCCCTCCGGGTCAGACTCACCGCCCATGTCATAGGCGGGCACACTCGCCCATCCCTCGATCGCTTCAGCCGTTTCATCTCCGAGCACCCACACTGTGGTTCGCAGTTCCATGGCCATTCCAGTCATCGCCATGCGCGCGGGGAATTCCATCTGCTCGGCGTCCGACTGAATCGCCAAGGCGGGAAGTGTGCGACCTTCAGCGGGGGTCTCTGCCGCATCTGGGCTCAACGACACCGCCACAAAAGTGAACTCACCATCGTCAATGTAGTGCCCTAAGGTCGCGGAGGTATCGCCCAACTCAAAGTCATTGTCTTCGAGCCAATCCAACAACGCATCGGAGTCGGTGGCTGACAATGCGGTGTAGGCAAACGGACCTGCAAAGCCCTCGGCCGTAATTGAAACCGCACCGGTATCACCCAGCCCGTTGGAACCACCCCCGGAAAACACGGCCCCATCCGCTCCCTTTGCGGCGCCCATCGTGCGTGTACACCCACAGCCTGAAGCACTGTTGGGTTCCGATACTACATCCACCTGTTGCAGAAGCGGTTGGGTGATACTGCGGAGTTCATCAAACAGGCCGTCATCGGCTTCGGTAATATCTCCCTCACCCACCGAACCCCGGGTCACAATCAGCCACCCAAAGCTCTCCGCATTCCCGTCGTACGACACCCGATAACGGGTCAGCACACCGGTTTCGTTTCGCTCCAGAATGACCTCTTGGGCATCCGAGGTGGCAAGCACTCCTGCACCTTTGGTAAGCAAAGCCGCGCATGGCCACGCTGTTCCCACTGCCAACATTAGTCCGATCATGGAGCCTCCAACACCGTACAGTACTAAATCATAGCGACGGATTGCTCATTTCGGAACAGTTTAATCCGCAGCCAACTCCACCCAGTTCGCCGCACCCACCGCATCGAGGTCGAACCCACCTGTGGTTCCACCATACGCCAAGGCATTAAAACCGGAATCCGTGATGCGAATGAAACGTGCGCTCTCCAGTCCAATATCGGCCAGATCAAAAGCATCACCACCCGCTTGAACCGGATCGGTCGGGTCCACCAACATTTCGCTGGTCGCGTACACCGAACTCACTCCGGCACAACCAGGGAATTCTTCTTCCACATTCTCGGCCTCACATGGCCACGCGTACCACGTTTCTCCGTCGGCGGACGCCTCAACAACCGCTGTTTCCAGCCAACCACTGAATGGGTTTTCGAAGACCAGCACATCGGCACCGGGTCCATCCACAATGCCCAGGTCCACAAACTCGAGCACGATGCTTCCCAGTTCGCCCAGAGAAAGCACATGGAGTGAGCCGGCTCCCGCGCCCCTGCCCTCCGGCGAACCCAGAACGATGTCTGGGTAGGATTCAGAACCAAAGCCCGCATCGGGTCCGGGGTCAAACGCAACCACGGCATCCGCAAATGGATCCGTCCCGACAGGCCAAGTGGGGAAAAACTCATCGGAGTCGACGTCGTCCGGCTCATCCTCAGGCGCTGTAAAGTCTCCCGTGTCCTCCACCTCACCTTCTTCTTCCGTGTCAGCAGGCTCTCCGGAGTCCTCTTGAACGTCTTCCTCAGGAGGCTCTTCTTCCGGTTCGTCCTCCGGCGACTCCTCCGGCGACTCCTCCGGCGACTCCTCCGGCGGCTCTTCGATGAGCGCTTCTTCATCGTCTCCTACGGGTTTTGTGGACTCCACAGACGAGGTCTCGTCACAGCCACCCAGGAGCAACAACATGGGAATTAAACAAACGATAGAAATAGATTTCATGCACACCAACCTTTGGCCCGAAGGATTGTTGTAGGAGAAGGTGCGGCAGGTTTCCCGACTTACAGCGTTCGGTGACTGCGCCTTCCCAGGTTTCCCCAGTGGCATATGCAGCCGCCATGCTGATCACGGTGGCGGGACCGTGTCGGACTCTCACCGACTTCCCTCACTCCCCCGAAGGGGATCACCGCACCCAGAGTATTCAAGATGTGCGTGGCACCTATCGGGATCAACGACCGAGGCAAAACTTTTCGTTCAGACAGGTCCAGATATCAGCCCGACACAGAAAAGCGGACCGGCCATGGTGACACCGCACCACAGCCAGTCCGCACACCGTACAATTGATGGAGGATACGGCCCAATGAAGCTAGTGACTAAGCCCCAAAAGGTCGAAGGTGAATCGCAATGGATCATCGTTTCGAACGGACCCTGCGAATGCGCTGTACGGTGTCATTCCAAATGCAGCATGATTCTTATCGAATGAGGCCTGGGCGTAAAAGTCACCCCCGTTGATCTCAAACTGCACCGCCAATGAAACATCCGCTGTTCGGCCTCGAACAGTAAGGCCACCATCTACATTCAAGATGCCACTGCGTCCGCCATCTCCCCTGCACCGTTCCGATTCGAAAGAAATCGTGGGATACGACGAACCATTCAGCTGGTTGCTGTCCAACATGTGGCCACGAATGGTGTTTCGATCATCGTCTGGAATTGTGTCGCCATAGCCAACCAACGTACGCATACCTGATTCATCTACGCGAAGGTCATTCACGGGTACACTAAATGAGATTTCACACAATGAGAGGTCATCCTCATTGTAGGCCACTTCACCAAAGAAATTGTCTGCCCGCATGACGTGATTGTGAGCAAATGCTGAGCCGAGTGCGGAGGTGTCCTTGAACACTTGCACGTACAGCAAGCTTGAGTCACTCCCAAACTCATACAATTGGGTTTCTGCCGGTTCATCAGAATCAGAATCTCCGGAACCGTCCCCCGTAGAGTCATCCTCCTGACCAGAGCCCTCATCCGAGTCATCCGAGTCATCCGAGTCATCCGAGTCGTCCGAGTCATCCGAGTCATCCGAGTCATCCGAGTCATCATCTCCCAGGTCCCGACTGGGCTGTGGAATATCTGAAACAGATTCAAACTCTTCTACGGCTTCACCAATATCTTCTTTGGCACAGCCAACGATGGTGAACATAAAAGCCATTGAAATTAACGATTGTTGCTGCATGGTCATGGGTACTCTCCTTGAAATGAATTCCGGCCAAAATACCAAAATTCTACCCATGAGTAGGTATTATGAAGACGGGGAACTCCGCAAGTGCTTTTGGGCGATTTTACGTGACGGTTGAGAAACACCAATCCGAAATCTATACGGCGCCCTCAGGCAGGGGTCACTGTACGAATGTTGTGACTGCCGCTCTCCGCCACCATAATGAATCTCTGCCCCCAAACCGATGGAACTGTTGATGCTTGCCGGCCTATTCCGAACCACCAAGACTAAGCCCTGGGAAATCCCAGCAGAGCCCGGCGAGTCACCCGCTGACTTAAAAGAACGGCGGCGGCAAGCCTACTTTGATGACCAACGCGAGAACAACCTCGAGTGGTTCAAACGCATGAACTTTCAAATCGATGTACGTGGCATGCGGGTGCTGGACTTGGGATGTGGACACGGCGCGCTCTCACTTGGGTTTGCCGAGCGAGGCGCGGCCCAAGTGGTGGGGCTGGATCTCGATGCCGATCGAATCGACTTCGCCACACGCAATCGCAACACAGCCTTTCCCGAACTCACAGAGCGCGTTCAGTTTCGCTGTGAAGATGTGATGGACATGAACGACCAGTTCGACCTGATCGTGAGTAAAGATGCCTTTGAGCACATCGATGACCTCTCGGGTGTCATCCGTCATTTACACAGCCTACTCAAGCCCGGCGGCTATCTCGCACCCGGCTTTAGCCCCCTGTACTTTAGTCCTTTTGGCGATCATGCACGCTACGAAGTGAAGATTCCGTGGGCCCATGCAGTCACACCTGAAAAACTCCTCGTCTGGTGGCTCAATCAGCGCACAGACAAGGGTGTTTCCAACAGCATGGACCTTGGGTTGAACCGACTAACCCCCAAGGGTTTCCGCGAAATATTCGCCGACACATCCGCATGGGAGAGCGTCAACATTCAGTACAACCGTGGAGACAATCGACTGTTTTCGGTGTTCAACGCACTCCGTCAATTACCCGGAATCGAAAAGTTCTTCACCACCAGCATCTACGCTGTGGCCAGAAAAGTACGCGCACCCAGCTCATCGGCTCAAGGCACTGCCAGATAGCCACCAACCGTGTAGGCAAGCGTGTGGTAACCCGATGGATAATTTTGATAGGTGAAGCTCCAATCGATCGAAATCGAGACTCCCGCCGGGATTCGGATCCCGGTCGTTCCTGCAAAATTCTGGGACGAGAGCGCACCCCCATCGTACAAGCGGCTGCTCTGTAAAACATAGGCGCCATAGGTGACCCCATCCGAACCCACAATACGGACTGTGCCGCTATAGAGTTGACCATCTTGCATGACCGCACACCCCATAAAAATGTCGGTGAGCACCAAGTCTTGGTCGGGTGGTGCAGAAATAATCGTCGGCCCTGGGGCATCGAGAGTGTATGTGCCTGAAGCGGATCGAACGGGGTTGGTCCCTGTGGACACGGCACTTCCCGGATAGGCGTATACGTCGACTGACCACGAACATGTGGCCACGATCAAAGAGAACAAAAGCGCGAACCGGGTCATATTGTTGCTCCATATATTTATCTGAGAGACACACTATACATGAGGTGCTGAAGCAACGCCGTCGACAAAAAGAGTGAAACATTGATCCACTGCCAGCATGTAATGCGGTACCATCTGTGCTCATTCTGGGGTGCTCCATGAAGCTTGGATTGTTTTCTGCCGCTTTGATTCTTGCGGGATGTGGTGACAAAACCGTCAGCGCACGCAACGCAATACCTGAGGTTGTCATCACATCACCGGCCAGCGGCTCCGCTGCGACGGAGGGCGAAGATCTCGAGGTAGTCGGTCAGGCCGGCGATCCGGATGACAGCGCGGAGACACTGATCGCGCGCTGGACAGTCAACGGCGAAGAAATGTGTACCGGTGCGCCGGAAAGCGATGGAACGACATTTTGCACCTTCACTGTCGAGTCCGATCACACCGATATTCAACTGGTGGTCGTCGATCCCAGCGGTGGTGCTGGTGAAGACTCGATTACGATCACAGTGGATGCGACTGCCCCGCCCGTCGCAGAGATCACAACCCCAGAAGCTGGTGACTCCTTTGCCATTGATGAGTTGGTCCAACTGTCGGGCGTATTGTCCGATACCGAAGATGACCCAGATGTATTGACGGCGGTGTGGACCAGTTCTCTCGATCCAGACTTTAGCGTCACCGCGACCATGACGGATACCGAAGGCAGCATCGAAGACTTCACCGACGCCCTGCTCCCCGGTGAGCACGCACTCACTCTCACTGTGACGGATAGCGCAGGCAAGCAAGGCACCGATAGTGTCGTGATCGAAATTCGCTCTGAGAATGAAGGTCCAAACTGTGAAATCACAGCGCCAGCAGCCGGTTCGTCCGCATCAGAAGGAACGTTGGTCACCTTCGAAGCCACCGTTTCCGATGATTCTCCAGTGGAGGACCTGTCGATCGAATGGCTGGAAGATGCCGCCGTCCTTGAGACCTCCGTCTCGGACTCAACAGGCAATGTGACCTACGCTACCGACACGCTCACCGCTGGACCGCACACCATCACCTTGTCCGTCACCGACGTAGACGGGGAGTCCTGTACGGATGACATCACCTACATTGTGGGCTCTCCGCCCACCGTCACCATCGAGCAGCCCACTGCTGAGGGACGCTACTATGCTGGATTGTTGGTCGAGCTTTCGGGTGAAGCCATCGATGCACAGGATGACGAAGAGGACATCGAGATCGTCTGGACCAGCTCGGTTGGAGACGACTTGAGTGAGCTCGACACCACCGTCAATTCCGACGGCACCTTCTCAAGCTTTACAGCGCTGAGCGAGGGTGAACATGCACTGGTCGTCACAGCGACCGATACCACGGGCCTCACCAGCGAAGACACCGTGATCATCACCGTGGGGGCTCCAAACACGGCTCCAACATGCGAATTGACTAGCCCTGAGTCCGGCTCCATGGTTCCCTCTGGCACCGTAATCTTTCAAGGTACCGCGAACGATGTCGATGAGGCAGAGGACGCGCTTACCGTAACCTTCACCACCGACACCGAGCTTGACCTCGGACCGTCCACATCACCGGACAGTGACGGAAGCATCGTGTTCGCAACGGGCGCATTGACCCCGGGTACCCATGTGGTGTCCATGGAAGTCATGGACGAAGTAGAAGCCACCTGTACCCGCTCGATTGTTCTGGAAGTCGGAGGCCCTCCCACCGTAGCCATCAGCACACCGGCCGACGGAACCACCGTAAACGATGGAGAAGCCGTCACCTTCGCAGGGACGGTGAGCGATGAAGAAGACGATGACACCACATTGACCGTTGCCTGGACCTCCAGCGAGGACGGAATCTTGGGCAGCGATTCACCCAGCGCAACCGGTGCGGTTGAACTGACCACCGATGGGCTGAGTGTGGGCACCCACACCATCACGCTCTCGGCCACCGACTCCGACGGGGGCACCAGCTCGGACACGGTATCCATCACGGTGAACGGACTGCCCTCCGCCCCCGTGGTCCAAATCGACCCCGACCCGCCCACAAGCGCGGAAGACCTGGTCGCATCGATCGTGACCGACGGCACCGATCCAGAAGGCGAAGAGATCACCTACACCTACGCCTGGAGCGTGGACGGCAGCGACGCTGGCGTGACCGATGCCACTGTCTCATCCAGCGCCACAGATAGTGGGCAGGTATGGGAAGTGACCGTCACCGCTCATGACGAGTACGGCATGGGTGCTTCAAGCTCTGCCGCGGTCACCGTCAACACGCCGCCGACCTGCTCCATCGAAAGCCCAGAAGCCAGCAGCACCTTGCCAACGGGTACGGTCTCATTTGCGGCCACCGCCAACGATGTGGACAGCGATGCCGACACCCTGGGTGTCACATTCAGTGAAGCCACCCTCGGAGATCTGGGCTCAACATCGCCCTCATCCACCGGCGACATCGACTTCTCAACCGATGCGCTCGACATTGGTGCGCACACGGTAAGCATGGTGGTCACCGACGGTGTCGGCGAAACCTGTTCGGCTTCCGTGACATTCGAAGTGGGAGGTGCGCCGTCTGTCGCCATCACCGCACCAATCGATGACAGCGTGGTCAACGATGGAACAGAGGTCTCCTTCACGGGAACAGCCACCGACGATGAAGACTCGGATTGGCTGCTCGGCGTCGTGTGGACATCCGATGTAGATGGCATACTCGACACCGAATCCCCCGATCCCACAGGCAGTTTGAGCTTCAGTTCCAGCAGCCTCACGGTGGGGACACACGTCATCACCTTGAGTGCGACCGATAGCGATGCTCAAACCGGTACCGCGAGCATTGAGCTCATCATTAATGGTCTACCCACCGCTCCAAGCATCGCCATCACACCCGACCCGGCTGCCACAACGGATGACCTGATCGTCGATATCGCCGAGCCAAGCGTCGATCCGGAAGACGGTGACGTGACCTACACCTATGCATGGACCTTGGGTGGTTCAGACACCTTTTACGCGGGCGATACCGTGCCATCGAGTGCCACAAGCAGTGGCGATGTCTGGGCGGTCACCGTGACGGCCCATGACGAATACGGAACCGGCGGCTCCACCACTGCGGAAATCACCGTGGTCAATACAGCACCGGTCGTGGGCTCTGTCACACTCAGCCCAGAGGAGGTCTATACAAACGACACCATCACGGCGACCACCTCCTACACCGATGCGGACTTGGATAGCGCCACACTCTCCTACGAATGGACCGTGAACGAAAGTATCGTTGACGGTGAGACAAGTGGCTTCCTGAATGGCATGACGCACTTTGACAAGGGGGACTCCGTCTTCGTAACGGTGACCGCCACCGATGCCGACGGAAGCAGTGAGCCTGTTGCCAGTGCACCCGTGATCGTTCTCAACACCGCACCCACCACCCATACCGCCAACATCGACCCGGATGCACCGATCGAGGGAGAAGACGCGGTGGTCTGCAACGTTGGGAGCTCCGGAACCGATGCCGATGGAGACACCATCACCTACAGCATCAGTTGGACCGTCGATGGTGAAGACTTCACCGAGACCGAGACCGGCACCGATGATTGGTCGCTCGCCGGAGACACGGTCCCCGCCAGCGCCACAAGCGACGGACAAGAATGGGTCTGTACAATCACGTCCACAGACGGTGAAGACTCAGGCCCTCCCCATTCTGCATCGGTCACCATCCAAATCGACTGCGACAAAGACGACGACGGCTGGCTGTTGAGCTCAGCGGAGTGTGAGACCATCGAAGAGGACGTCGACTGTGACGAAACAGACGACACGATTAACCCCGGCATCGATGAGACCTGGTACGACGGCATCGATAGCGACTGCTCTGGTGGCTCGGACTACGATGCAGACGAAGATGGACACGACATCATTGGATACGAAGACGGCGATGACTGTGCAGACGAAGATCCCGCACGCATCGACTGCTCGGACGGCATTGCCGACTACCTCGAAGGGGAACCATATGGCCCGGTGGCCTATCACTCGGTCGAAACCGATTCGGGCAACGACCGGCTGATTCTGTATGGGGGGCAGAGCTACCACCAACTCAATGGCAGCACCAATGCCTACAGCCTCAGCACCGATGAATGGTCTTCTGTAGACACTGCAGGGATTGATCCGGGCGAACGGATGGGGCATGCGAGCGCCATGGATGACATTTCAGGCAAGATGTTCATCTTTGGTGGGCAGATGTACCACACCCTCAGCGACGAGTTGCTGGTCTTCGACACCACCACCGATACCTGGAGCTTTGCAGAACCACCGTCCACCGACCATACGGGATACCGACCACCACCGCTTACCGGTGCAAGCATGGTCTACGATCCGGTACTCGATGAACTCCACATATTTGGTGGACAGAGTTACCACGGGCTCAACAATGAGTTGTGGACCTACAGTGTGTCCACCGACACCTGGACGGGATCTGTGTACGAGACCGGTCCCTTCGCAGCCGGTATGGTGGCGGTGTTCAATGCCGATGCATCCGATGATGACATGCGTCCAGGAATCGCCTTTGGTGGCCAGGGCTATCACAAGCTGGAAAACACCGGCTGGTGCTTTGATGACACTGGCTTCGAAGCGCTCAGCATTACCGGTGATGCCCTGCCTCCGGCCGTGGGCATGGCCCACGCACTCGCACCCACCTTTGGCGGCATTGTGGCCTATGGCGGTCAGACCTACCACAACCTCATTGGCGACGCCTACTTGATTCGCATGGTGGCAGACTGCACCATCGAGGTCGAGATTTTAGAAGCCGGTGATGATGCGCCTCCGCAGACGGTGGGAAGTGCCATGGCCTGGAGTGCAGACGATGCGGAAGCCTTCTTGATCGGTGGTCAATCCTTCTACGAGCTGAGCGACCGGGTCACGGGTATCACCCCGTAACGGTCACTCAATCCACCCAAACACCAAGAAGGACAACATGCAGACCTCTCGTTTTCAGCTGGGCGTTTTCTGCGCACTTTCTCTCACTCTTGGGGTGACTCTCGTGTCGAGTGACGCGGTCGGGTACCCCGCGGGTGCGGCCATCTCGAGTGCTGTAAACCCGGTCGTCTCCATCGGTGGAACCGCCTACTCAAGCGAAGCGGCAAAGCCCCTGCTCACCGCCCCTGCCGACCAAGCCTTGGTGGTCACCGATGTCGTGCTCTCCTCGACCAGCGACATGGCCTGCAAGCGAAGCCACAAGAGCGAGCTGAGCACGTCATCCGGTACCATCGTGGGCCAATTTGAGACCAACTCAGGCATCGTCACGAGCTATGCCCATTACTGGGGAACAACCAGCGATGGACGACACATCAGCCATACATACGAGTCGGGGCTAAGAATCGATCCCGGCGAGACCTTGTTCTTGGGCGTGGTTCAAACAGGCATCTATTCCCGCGAGGGCTGCGCTGATGAAACATCTCACGGCGTGCGGTACTCAATCTCTGGTTACACCGCAGCACCCTGACTTCACCTGAGCCCTCGGTCTACGCATGCTCTCCTGGCTGCTCATATTCATGGCGGTTGCAGCCGCCGTCCCGCCGCCCATCACGGCCACGGCTTCCGAAGAAGCCCTGCTTGGCCAAGGTGAGATCGTGATCCGAGATCATGGCCACGGCGAGACCATGGGCATCGTGGACCTTCAGGCCCCGCCAAACACAGTCTTACAAGAGTTGCTCAACCTAAAATCAAGAGTCGATGAAGTCCGTCCCATTCAAGGCATCGAGATGGTGGAAGAGTCCAAAGAACGCCTCGTGGCCAAGTGGAAGGTCGGCATGTTTGGTATCAGCGCCACATTTCATATTTGGTACGAAACGGACTGGGAAAACGGGTGGACTCAATTCGGGGTGGACCAAACCCGTCCCCATGACATCGACCACGCGAGCGGATCGTACCAGGTGTACCCGCATAAAACCGGAACACGGCTGGTGTACCGAAACGATGCCGACCCGGGCAGCAAGCTCCCCAACTGGGCG
>Ga0315320_10004896_pt1 | contig 10976 bp, 10 predicted proteins | sample M140m21515metaG_FD_203458 | JGI IMG/M metagenome (GOLD analysis project Ga0315320, IMG submission 203458) | Ammonia-oxidizing marine archaeal communities from Monterey Bay, California, United States - M1 40m 21515 | ecosystem: Environmental > Aquatic > Marine > Coastal | place: USA: California...
AGCGGAGTTGTTCTCTTTGCAAAAACTTCTAAAGCATTATCTCGATTAAACGATCAGTTTAAAAATAGGATCCCTAAAAAAACCTATTGGGCAATTATCTCGAATAAGTTTGACAAAAAAAAAGGGAGTTTAACACACTGGATGACCAGAAATACTAAACAGAACAAATCCAAAGCCCATTCAAAAGAGGTTCAAAATAGCAAACTGGCTAAGCTCCATTTTAAGCGAGTAAAAACCTTTGATCATTATTGCCTTTTAGAAATAAACTTAGAAACAGGTCGACATCATCAGATTAGGGCACAGCTCAGTATTCTTGATTTTCCTATTCAAGGAGATTTAAAATATGGTGCTCAAAGAAGTAATCGAGATGGAAGTATCAGCCTGCATGCACGTCATTTGGAAGTACAACATCCAGTCACTAAAAATCCAATGGTCTTTACCGCAGATCCGCAGAGAGTGGGGATATGGAAGGCCGTTCTTTCCGATTGAGATGCACTGCTTTATTTTTTATTATCTCAGCAATTGAAACGTTATTGATCTTGCTTTCGAGCCATGATAGAACATCTAAATACAAAAAGGAGCGTCTTTCATAGGGATCATTCTCGTACTGTTTTAACTCTTGATATAAATCTTCAAAAGCACTTTTTAAATCATGTGGATAAATATCTCCTAAGCCTTTTACAAAGCGAATCATTGCTTTTTGCACTTCGTGAAGATCATTCATTTTGATCAAAAACTTATAGGTTTCTCTTAAATGGGTCTCTAAATGGTAATCAAAACCTGCCTCGTAATGGGCAAATATGTTTAAAACACGAGAAAAACACAACAGATCTTCTCTCATTTTTAAGCTTTTATTACTAATGATTTTATCCAAATGCACAATACAATTTTCATAATCGTCTGCGCCGAAATACACGCATGCTATTTTGTAATAAAACATCATAATGTGGTGAGGATCAATTTGGTTACTGAACTCAGCAATTCCATCCTTTATCTCTGGAACAATGACGACCCCTTCTTCAAAACTCCCTTCCAAAAAATGAAGGTTCAGTTTATTGCTGAAGTAAAATTGGAAGTTCAATGCTTTAAGATTATCATTTTTTGGAAATTCTTCACTCGATGTTCTTAACATCATCTGCTGAAGAACTCCTTTAAACTTTGAGGGATATTTAATCAGAGCAAGACTTTCCATCAAATAATTGTTCCCTTTTAAATAGAAAACAGGGTGGATTGCTATCATGTTAGGAGATTCATCAAACATTTCAATCCATTTTGATGCATATCGATAAGTGGAGAGAAAATCTTGCGTTAAAAAACTGTACCAAACATGTGCCTTGTAGTACCATAACTTTTCTCTAAAACCCAGTGCGTCATAATCTAGTTTGGGTAAGTTTTCATAAAAAAATTGTGTGATTTCTCTAAACTCCTCATCACTTTTTGCGTAACCAGCCTTGATTAAACGTTCGTAGAGCTGTAATGATAAATTTGATAATTGAGTTGCTAAATTATTCTGAACTCGTAATTGATCTGCTTCTTGAATCAACGTCTCAGTTCGGTTGCTTAAACTTCGTGTGATATACTGAGATTCAATAACTTTTTCAAGTTCAACAATGTCGTAAGCACTATATTTCTCTTCATTTTTTAAAGCTAGTAGTTTCGCTTTTTCAAGTACTTTGAGACTTTGTTTGTACAAACCCTTTTGATACAAAATTGTTGCAAAGTCTAACTGTTCTCTTATCTGTATCCGAATATTTTTATGAGCTGGATTCATACGCAAACTAATCAAAATTTGCTTGTACAAATGAGCTTTTAAATTTGACAACTGCTGTTTCGTAACGATTCCTTTTTTTAAAATTACTTTTTCGTCATAACGATTCATTTTATCTAACAACTGAAAAAGATTTAAAAATTTGGAATCTTCATTTGAACCCATCCTTCCTACATACAATCTGAATTGTCGTTTTTCTGACTTTGTAAGGGATTTTACAAGTACAAACAAATTATCTTTCTGTTCACTTGTCATTGTAATGGGTTTAATTGTAATTTACTAATTATTAGTGCTTTATGAGTCAGTTTATACTGACGGATGTTGTAATACAAAAGTAATGATTTTATCTCAATTTTGAGCTTTAATTTAAATTCGTGTTAATTAAACTTAGTCAGTTTATAATAGCCTTATGGATTATGTAGAAATTTTTGATACTACCCTTCGTGACGGTGAGCAAGTTCCTGGATGCAAGCTAGATTCGAAAACCAAACTTGTAATAGCTGAACAACTTGATTTCTTAGGTGTTGATGTTTTGGAAGCCGGTTTTCCAATTTCTAGTCCTGGAGATTTTAAATCAGTCGAAGAGATTTCAAAATTAGTAAAAAACACACGAGTTTGTGGACTCACAAGAGCAGTAAAAAAGGATATTGATGTTGCTGCAGAAGCCATCAAATATGCCAAACGCTCAAGAATACATACCGGTATTGGAACCTCCCAAAGCCACATGCGTTATAAATTTAATGCTACCCCTGACGAGGTATTAGAACGAGCCATAAGCGCTGTTAAACATGCAAAATCCTATGTTGAGGATGTTGAATTTTACGCAGAAGATGCCGGAAGAACAGACAATGAGTTTCTTGCTAGAGTTTGTGAGGCAGTAATAAAAGCAGGTGCAACTGTTCTAAATATCCCCGACACCACAGGATACTGTTTACCCGAAGAATACGGAGCTAAGATGAAGTATCTAATGGAAAATGTCAAAGGAATTCACAAAGCAAGATTGTCATGCCACTGTCATAACGATTTGGGATTAGCAACAGCCAATTCCATCGCTGGAGTTCAAAACGGAGCACGACAGATTGAATGCACCATTAACGGTATAGGTGAACGTGCCGGAAATACTTCACTTGAAGAAGTTGTTATGATTTTGCGCCAACATCCAAATTTAAATTTGGATACGCGAATCAAATCAGAAATGCTTAATGGTATTAGCAAATTGGTATCAGAAAGCATGGCAATGCCCGTTCAGCCAAATAAGGCAATTGTTGGGGCAAATGCATTTGCCCACTCCTCTGGAATTCATCAGGATGGTGTGATTAAAAAAAGAGAAACGTATGAAATTATTGACCCTAAAGACGTTGGAGTAACAGAATCTTCCATTGTGCTTACCGCAAGAAGTGGTAGAGCAGCACTAGCCTATCGTGCGAAAAACATTGGATTTGAATTAGATAAATTACAATTGGACAAAGTATATCAGCAGTTCCTTATTGTAGCCGATCAAAAAAAAGAAATTAATGATGAGGATTTACCCAAAATCATTGAAGCAAGTAATTTATAAAAAGAATATTATTTCATGAAACAGACCCTATTCGATAAAGTATGGGATTCCCATGTTGTAAAAAGTATAGACAAAGGACCAGATGTGCTCTTCATTGATCGCCATATGGTTCATGAAGTGACCAGTCCGGTTGCGTTTTTAGGCTTAAAGAACAGGCAGCTTCCCGTATTGTATCCTGAACGTACATTTGCAACTGCAGATCACAATACTCCTACTCTCAATCAACATCTTCCGGTGGCTGATCCACTGTCTAGAAACCAGCTAGAAGCTTTGGAAGAAAATGCCAATGAACACGGCATTTCCTACTGGGGATTAGGACATGAAAAAAATGGTATTGTACATGTTGTTGGACCCGAATACGGTATTACCCAACCTGGGGCAACAATAGTTTGCGGAGACTCACACACATCAACTCATGGTGCCTTCGGTGCAATTGCATTCGGAATAGGAACCTCTGAGGTTGAAATGGTGTTAGCGACCCAATGTATCATGCAGCCCAAGCCAAAGAAAATGAGAATTACAATCAACGGTTCTCTTAACAAAGGGGTAACTCCAAAAGATGTTGCTCTATTTATCATTTCAAAATTAACAACCTCTGGAGCTACAGGTTATTTTGTTGAATACGCAGGAGAAGTTTTTGAAGAACTCAGCATGGAAGGTCGTATGACTGTTTGTAACTTAAGTATTGAAATGGGAGCTCGTGGAGGAATGATAGCTCCTGACAAGAAAACTTTTGAATACATCAAAAATAGAGAGTTTACACCCAAAGGAACTGATTGGGATACCGCAATGAAATACTGGAAAACGCTTCATACAGACAAAGGTGCATCTTTTGACAAAGAACTCTCCTACGAAGGTTCTGAAATTGATCCAATGATCACTTTTGGTACGAATCCAGGTATGGGTATGAGCATTACTAAAGCAATTCCCAATGCCTCAGAAATCGAGGGAGGTAAAGCCACTTACAAAAAATCTCTAGAATATATGGGCTATAAAGCAGGAGAACAAATGGTGGGAAAACCAATCGATTATGTATTTATAGGAAGTTGTACCAACGGTAGAATAGAGGATTTTAGAGCCTTTGCGAGTATTGTCAAGGGTCACAAACGTGCTAAAAATGTTACAGCATGGCTTGTACCAGGATCTCATAAAGTGTTGAACGCAATCAAAGAAGAAGGATTATTAAGTATTTTCGAAGAAGCAGAGTTCAAGCTTCGTGAGCCAGGATGTTCAGCATGTTTGGCGATGAATGACGATAAAATTCCAGCGGGAAAATATGCTGTAAGTACTTCTAACAGAAACTTTGAAGGACGACAAGGCCCCGGGTCAAGAACTTTACTTGCTAGTCCTCTTGTGGCTGCTGCTGCAGCTATTACCGGAAAGATAACTGATCCAAGAACCTTAATTTAACCTCTAATGGCATACGATTCATTTAATATACTAACCAGTACTGCAGTTCCTTTACCTATTGAAAACGTTGATACTGATCAGATAATACCTGCGCGTTTTTTGAAAGCGACAGAAAGAAAAGGTTTTGGTGATAACTTATTTCGGGACTGGAGATACAATCAGGATGATTCCCCTAAAAGTGAATTTGTTTTAAACAACACTATCTATTCAGGAAAAATCTTAATAGGTGGGCACAATTTTGGATCAGGTTCTTCTAGAGAACATGCTGCTTGGGCAATTTATGATTATGGTTTTCGTTGCGTAGTTTCAAGTTTTTTTGCGGATATTTTTAGAAATAATTGTCTCAACATAGGTGTCCTTCCTGTTCAGGTATCTGCTGAGTTCCTTGCCCAAATTTTTAAATCAATAAATCATGATCCAGAGACAACACTGACTGTAGATTTACACAATCAGAAAATCACCTTAGGTGCGGCAGAAGCTTCTGAAAGTTTCGAAATAAATAAATACAAGAAAGCCAATATGCTGAATGGTTACGACGATATTGATTATTTAAACAATATCAAGGCCGATATTCAAGATTTCGCAAGAAATACCCCGCTTTAACCAATCTAAAACCAATGGCTACTACTCTTGAAATAATGGATACCACGCTCAGGGATGGTGAACAAACCTCTGGAGTTTCATTTACTGCACTTGAAAAACTTACACTAGCAAAACTCTTATTGCAAGAATTAAAAGTGGATCGTATTGAAGTTGCCTCAGCCCGAGTCTCTGAAGGAGAATTTAAAGCTGTCAAAGAAATTACTAGTTGGGCCTCAGGACAGGGTTTGATTGAAGGAATAGAGATCCTTACATTTGTCGATAACGGCGTCTCCCTCGAATGGATGAAAGAGGCTGGTGCTAAAGTTCAAAACTTATTGACTAAGGGCTCTTTAAATCATTTAAAGTTTCAATTGAAACAAACTCCAAAAGAACACTTCAAGAATATAGCGGCCAGTGTAGAAGAGGCTCAAAAAGCGGGAATTAAAACTAATATTTATCTTGAAGACTGGAGTAATGGGATGAAAAATTCAGAAGATTATGTGTTAGAATATCTCGATTTTTTAGCTACCCTACCCGTCGAACGAATTTTACTGCCTGATACGCTTGGAATATTAACACCTACGAGAACTGCTTTGTACCTTAATAAAGTTTTAACCCGCTTTCCAAACTTACGATTTGATTTTCATGGCCATAATGACTACGATCTAAGTGTTGCCAATGCACTAGAAGCTGTAAAAGCAGGAGTTAGCGGATTACATCTAACTGTAAATGGTATGGGAGAACGGGCTGGAAATGCTCCTCTTGCAAGTGTAGTTGCTGTAATTAATGATTTTCTTCCAGAAACTAAGATCAACATTAATGAAAATGCATTGCACCAAGTAAGTAAACTTGTTGCTACGTTTACGGGTTTTAGAATTCCCGAAAACAAACCCGTAGTCGGAGATAACGTTTTTACGCAAACAGCTGGTATCCATGCGGACGGAGATCACAAGAAAAACCTCTACTTTAACCAATTATTACCCGAACGCTTTGGACGCAAGCGTAAATACGCATTAGGAAAGACTTCAGGAAAAGCTAATATTCAAAAAAACCTTCAACAGTTAGGTTTGACTCTTAATGATGACGAATTAAAAAAAGTAACTGCTCGTATTATTGAATTGGGAGACAAGAAAGAACGAGTAACTGCAGAGGATCTACCTTTTATCATTTCTGATGTTTTAGGAAACAATATTCCAAATAAAGTTAAAATTCAATCCTATGTATTGACACATTCGAAAGGTTTAAATCCCACGACCAGTGTATCCATTCAAATTGAAGATGAAAATTTTGAGGAGAATGCCTCTGGTGATGGCCAATACGATGCCTTTTTGAATGCAATACACAAGATTTATGATCAACAAAATAGAATTCTACCCAAGTTAATTGATTACGCAGTACGTATCCCCCCGGGGAGTAATTCGGATGCCCTCTGTGAAACAACAATAACTTGGAAATCAAAGAAAAAAGAATTTAAGACACGCGGACTGGACTCAGATCAAACTGTTTCAGCAATTAAAGCGACAGAAAAAATGCTCAATATTATATAAATAGAAATTAATGGATTTAAAAATCGCCCTCTTAGCTGGAGACGGAATAGGCCCTGAGGTCATCGATCAAGCTGTAAAAGTTTCAGATGCAATTGCAAAAAAATTCAATCACACTATAGAATGGACTCCGGCTTTAACAGGAGCTGCAGCGATTGACGCTGTTGGTGATCCTTATCCAGAAGAAACACATCAGACCTGTTTAGATGCAGATGCAGTATTGTTTGGTGCTATAGGACATCCACGCTTTGATAATGATCCCTCAGCAAAAGTAAGACCAGAGCAAGGACTTTTAAAAATGCGTCAAAAACTTGGATTATTTGCCAATGTACGGCCTACTTTTACCTTTCCTTCATTACTGGATAAATCACCCTTAAAGCAGGAACGGATTGAAGGGACTGATTTGGTGTTTTTAAGAGAACTTACTGGCGGAATTTATTTTGGAAAAAGGGGACGTTTAAACGAGGGCCATACTGCTTTCGACACTTGCACTTACACTCGTGATGAAATTCAACGACTTGCAAAAAAAGGATTTGAACTTGCCATGACCCGCTCCAAAAAACTGTGTTGTGTGGATAAGGCAAATGTATTAGAAAGCTCACGTTTATGGAGAGAGACCGTACAAGCAATGGAAAAAGAATATCCTGAAGTTGAAGTTAGTTATGAGTTTGTAGATGCTGTAGCCATGCGTCTGGTTCAATGGCCTAACAGTTATGATGTTTTGATAACTGAAAATCTTTTTGGTGATATTTTGACAGACGAAGCTTCCGTAATTTCGGGCTCTATGGGCTTAATGCCCTCAGCTTCAGTTGGAACAGAAAATGCTCTTTACGAACCTATACACGGTTCATTCCCCCAGGCTACAGGTTTAGGAATTGCAAATCCCTTGGCTACAGTTCTTTCTGCTGCCATGATGTTTGAAATGAGTTTTGGATTAACAGAAGAAGGTGCAATCATCCGAAAAGTTGTAGATCAATCTCTTGCAGATGGAGTGGTTACTGAAGACCTTAAAGAAAATGGAGACAAAGGAAATTCTACCTCTGAAGTTGGAGATTACCTAGTATCTAAAATCTTAGAATGATCATTTACTGCACATATTCGCTTAATTGACTTTAAGTCAAAGAGTTGTGCTAGTAAAACAAACTTGATGTCTTTTCAAAGTGCTCTAATCATACACCTAATCCTTTCCTTTTAGTAGTTCTTTTGTGTTGACACCTTTCACGCGAATGTTTTTATGAAATCTCAATAAAATAAGAGTTCGATCCACAGCTTTATGAGTAACAATCAAACATGAAAATACCGATGAATTGACTCCATCAACACCTCATAATCAGTAGTTAAAATGAGATCATGTGTTGACTTAAAACGGGTAAAATTGCTAAAAACACTATCAATACCTCTTAAGAAACTTACAAGGAGTAAACTCTAACAATTTTGAATTCTATTTTAAAAGGTCTGAATTTACAGAGCTATCCAATATGTTGTTTTTCAATATTTCTAGAAATTATTAAAAACATCACTTCATTTAGTAATTTAATTTAATAAGTTTATACATTAATTCCCCGCCATGACCTTATATTCTTTTTTCCTACTGCTTCATATATTTACTGGAAGTCTTGGTCTGCTAAGTGGAAGTCTTAACTTAATTCTAAAAAAAGGAAGTGTAATCCACAAAACAATTGGTCGTGTATTTGTGTTAAGTATGATTTCAACTGCGCTAGTTGCTTTAGTACTTTGTTTTTTAAAAACAAATTTTTTCCTATTAATTATTGGAATTTTCACGCTTTATTTAGTTGGTACGGGACAACGTTATCTCCATTTAAAGAACCTAAGCAGAGGTGGTAAACCAAAAAAAATAGATTGGCTATTAAGTATTGCAATGAGTATCGTAGGAATTGTTTTTATCGGTTGGGGAATTATGTTACTGGTTAATAAAAATAGCATAGGATGGGCTCTTTTACTTTTTGGAATAATTGGTCTTTTGAGCGTGCGTAAAGATTTAAAGAATTATCTAGGCAAATCCAAAAAGAAACAGTTTTGGCTTCGTGGTCATATTGCTCGGATTGTTGGAGCTTATATTGCTTCGTTATCAGCATTTCTGGTTGTCAATCAAACTAAATTTCCTGAATTAATCCCCGAGGTTGTGTATTGGATACTTCCTACTTTTATTTTAACCCCTTTAATTGTTTTTTGGATAAAAAAATATACTTAATCCGTTCTTTTGTTCATAATTTCAATCCTTAAGGGACAATCCTCAATCTATGAAAAGTCAATCTGAATATCTTATATTTGATTAAATTATACCGTAAAACCTATGAAAACACTTATTGCATTTGTCTTTGTTGTCAGTCTTCAAACATGTATCTCAAGTACTCCTCCAGTCAACAATAGTAACCCAATATGGGAGCCTAATGAAGTTCTTCAAGAAGGCTTAAAAAAAGCTTATTTCGCATCCGGATGTTTTTGGTGTGTGGAAGCTATTTATGAAAGTGTACGTGGTGTCTCTGAGGTTTATTCGGGTTATGCTGGCGGATTCACAAAAAATCCAAATTACAATCAAATTGGAACTGGACGCACAGGGCACGCTGAAGCTGTTGAAGTCCTTTATGATCCGAAAGTGGTTAGCTATAGTACTTTAGTTCAAGTATTTTTTGGTTCTCATGATCCCACAACGCCTAATCGTCAGGGTCCTGATTATGGATCTCAATACCGTTCTATAGCTTTTTACAACTCAGATCAAGAGCGAGAGATTATTCAAAACTATATAGCTTTACTTCAAGAAAAAGAAATATTTTCTAAAGAAATAGTTACAGAAATTAAACCTCTTGATAAATTCTATTATGCAGAAGAATACCATCAAGACTATGAAAAAAACAATCCAAACAACCCGTATGTCAAGCAGGTCTCAATTCCTAGACTAAGAAAGTTTCAAAATCTTTACCCTGAATTACTAAAAGAGGAGCATTAAGTATTTACTTTTCTTTTAAGAATCGGATAGTAAATAAAGTCCAAAGTCTATAAAACATAATTCCTATGAGGCTTCCTGCAATTGCTCCAATCACAATGTCCAATGGAAAATGAACGCCGATATAAACTCTGCTATAAGCGATTAGAAAAGCAATGAAAAGAAGCGTTGGGAATAACGATCGGTGAGTCGATTTTAAAATCGAACCAAAAAATACAGCTAGAGCAAAAGAATTAGATGCATGTCCTGAGAAAAAACTAAAGCGTCCTCCGCAAGTTGGTTTTACAAGTCGAACAAGTGCTCTAATTTCTTGGTCGTAGCAGGGGCGCAATCTACCAACTTGAACTTTAAATAAGTTGGTCAATTGGTCAGTACATAGAATCAACAAAGCTGTAAAGAACAAAAGATAAACTGCCACTTTCCAAGAATACTTAGCGCCAAAAAAAAACCAGAGTGCTAGGTAGAGAAAAACATTGGAACCTCTGTGGGTCATCAACATCCAAAACCCATCATAGGTTTCTGAGCCTAATCCATTCAGCCAAAGAAATAATGCTTTATCCCAAGCCAACAGAACTTCCATTTTATTCGATTTTATCCATTTCGCTGTCATAAAAATTAAAAGCAGCCTCCATAAGGAAATGAGATTCTGATTTTAAAGCAGCTTCATCCTCCTTGTCAAATTCTTCGAACCAATGGATCTCGTCGTTGAGTACATTTAAAATAAAACGTGGATATTCAGTATGCACTACAAATAATGCATCCTCTAATTCAGAGTTGTCGGCGATAAGAAATTTTGGTAATTCCATGTGTTAATCTGATAGTAATTTGTTAGTAAGATATCTAAATCTAATAAATAGCAAAAGTGCAGAAGAAGTAAGTCCTGAGAGTAGTCCTATCCATATTCCTGTAGCTGCTAATTCTGTATGAATTGCAAGATAATAAGATATTGGAATTCCAAAAATGCCATAGGAGAAAAAAGTAATCCAGGCTGGAATATTTACATCCTGTAATCCTCGTAAAGCTCCTAAAACTACGGCCTGAAGTCCATCTGAAATTTGAAAAAATCCAGAAACAATAATTAAAGAAGAGGCAATTTTTACTACCTCGTATACACTGGTTAATTCTAAAGGGTCATTCCTGTCCAAATAA
>Ga0315320_10004898_pt1 | contig 10973 bp, 10 predicted proteins | sample M140m21515metaG_FD_203458 | JGI IMG/M metagenome (GOLD analysis project Ga0315320, IMG submission 203458) | Ammonia-oxidizing marine archaeal communities from Monterey Bay, California, United States - M1 40m 21515 | ecosystem: Environmental > Aquatic > Marine > Coastal | place: USA: California...
TATAGAATACCCAACAGCTACAGCTAATTACGGTACTGTTGTTGCAGTAGGTGTTTTTGACGCTTCATCATCTGGTAACTTACTTGCTTATGGTAACTTAACTACAAGCAAAACTGTTTCTACTGGAGATGTATTTAGATTTAATGCAGGTGCTATAGACATAACTGTAGCTTAATAACATGGCTTCAGTTGGCTATGGTTTTGGTGGATACGGTAAGTCTTACTGGGGAACACCACAATTTGAATTAGCTGAAAGCTCAATCACAGCAACATCAAACCTAACTGCGGTTGGTGTTGTACCTGTAACTGGAGAAGCATTAATAACCGCTTCTTCTAATGTCACAGCAGTTGGACTTGTACCAATACAAGGTGCATCATCTATAACAGCAACATCTGGTCTTACATCAGATGCAGTCATAGTTAAGTTTGGTGCGTCAAACATATCAGCAACATCTAACCTAACAGCTGTAGGTACACAGATTGATATTGGTGGCGTTATTATGGCGGCATCAACAAGTCTTAGTGCAGTAGGCACACAAATTGATGTTGGCGAATCAAATATTACCGCATCGACAAACGTAACGGCTGTTGGTGTCTTTATCGTATCAGCGGCAAGTCAAATAAACGCTACAACTAACTTGGATGTCACTGGTTCATTGGTTCAAACTGGCACTTCTAGTATTCAACAAACAAGTGGTTTTTCTGCGATAGGTAGTTTAAAATGGGAAGACCAGACTGTAGCAGATACTATTTACACAGACCAAACACCAGCTACAACAACTTGGACAGATCAGTCCTCAACAAATACTAATTGGACTGACATCGCAGCATAAACAGGAATAAATTATGGCAGACACATTTACAACGAATTTAAACTTAACTAAACCAGAAGTAGGCGCATCTACAGATACCTGGGGAACAAAGCTAAACGCTGACCTCGATGCACTTGATGCAATCTTTGCTTCTAATGGTACTTCAGTAGCATTAAACCTAGACGGAGCAGTAATTGATAGTTCTGTCATTGGTGGCACAACTCCAGCTGCGGGAACATTCACAACACTTACAGCAAGTACATCTATAACAGGTACACTAGCAACAGCAGCTCAACCTAATATTACAAGTGTTGGTACGCTTACAGGTTTTACTTCAACAGGTATTGATGATAATGCTACTTCTACAGCTATAACTATTGATAGTAGTGAGAATGTAGGAATTGGATTAACGAATCAAGCTAATAAACTGCAAGTAGATGGTGATATTTGTATAGGTAAAGCTACAACATCTGCTGATTTAAAAAGCACACTTAAAATGAGAGGTGCAAATGGCTCTAATCAATTACAAGTATTTGATTTAGTTAATGATGGTGAAAATGGCAGGGTAGATTTTAAATATAATAGAGCAGGTAATGCTGCACAAACTATTATGAGTTTTGGTGCAACTGTTGGCAATGTTGGAATTGGTGAATCTTCGCCATCTAAATTATTACATTTAACAAGTAATACCAACTATGAAGGTATGCTTATTAAGGGTGCTGGTCATAAACAATTTCAAATAGAAAGTACACAAAACTCTAAGCAAGTTCTTACAACCTATGTAAGTGGTAGTGCAAATTATAGCATTGGTATAGATACTGATAACGCATTTACATTTCGTGATGGTATTCCTAATACTGAACGCATGAGACTGGATTCTACAGGAGTATTAAATATTGGTGCTACAACTTTATTTAGTGGTAATACAAAACTTGAAGTGCAATATGGTTTAACAGTCAAACATTCCACTACCTTAGGTCAAGCTAGAAATATTTATATGGATGATAGTGCTGGAGCTTTAAAATTCTATAATGGATTTAATCTAGCAAGTCTATCAAGTGCAGGAGCTTGGACTAATGCTTCTGATATTGCATATAAAGAAAATATTGTAGATACAGAACATGGATTAGATGTTGTCAAATTATTACAACCTAGAGACTACACACTAAAATCAGATAGTAGTTCACAAACAGGTTTTATAGCACAAGAATTAGAAACGCATTTACCACAATTTGTAAATGGGAATGAGGGTGAAAAAGGAGTTAATTATGGTCAATTAACTGCTGTACTTACTAAAGCTATACAAGAACAACAAATACAGATTGAAGCCTTACAATCTGAAATTAACTTACTTAAAGGAGAATAATAATGGCAAATACATATACATGGGATTGTAAAACAGTTGATGTTTACCCAAATCACGACAGTCATTCAGACGTTGTTTACAACGTACACTGGAGACTTAATGCAGTAAGCGATCAACAAGACGCTGAAGGTAATGATTACACAGCTTCTGTTTATGGCGCTCACAGCGTTAATGCAGATGATATATCTAACTTTGTACCATTTGCTGATCTTACTAACGATTTAGTAAGTGGTTGGGTGATAGACGGAATAGGCGAAGATGAAGTTGCAAGCATGAAAGAGAGCTTAGACAATAACATTGATGGCCAAATCAATCCAACAAGCGAAACAAAAACAATAGCAGGTTAATAATGCCTTTGCTACCAGTCACCCCTCCCGCTGGAGTAGTCACCAATGGAACAGACTACGCTAATAAAGGGCGTTGGACTGATAGTAATTTAGTGCGTTTTCAAAATGGTTTTCTACGACCTATTGGTGGTTGGGAAAAAATAAGAAATACAACTTTAACTGGAACGCCAACAGGAATGTTTGCGTACATTACTAATTCTGGTAAAAAAGTTTTAGCTGTAGGTACAAGACAAAAGATTTATGTCAACCATGACGGAACTTGGTATGACATTACACCATCTGGATTTGTTACAGACGCATCAAGCGATCCGCTTGGTTATGGTGCTTATCATTACAATGTCGAAGATTACGGCGATGCTAGAAGTCAATCTGGATTATTCTTTGATTCTAAATCTTGGTCATTTGATAACTTCGGTGAAGACTTGCTTTTCTGTTGTGCAAGTGATGGCAAGATTTATAAATGGTCGCCTTCTGCACCATCAACCATAGGCGCACAGCTAACCAATTCTCCAACAGGATGTTCTGGTGTTCTCGTTACTAATGAACGTCATGTCATAGCTCTAGGTGCTGGTGGTGATCCTAGAAAAGTACAATGGTCATCAAGAGAAGCAAGTACAACCTGGACAGCTGCATCAACGAATACAGCTGGTGATTTACAAATACCAACAGGCGGTACAATATTAAGTGGTGTTAAATGGCAAACAGATGTCATCATCTTTACTGATACAGGTATAGCAAGACTTTACTATACTGGTTCTCCTTTTATATACGGTATTCAAGATGCTGGTACTAACTGCAAAACTGCATCACCTAGAACTGTTGTAAGTTCTGGAAACTTCTTAGCATGGATGGGGGAAAACTCTTTCTTTATATTTGATGGTTCGGTTAAAGAAATTAAATGTGATGTGCATGACCATATATTTGATAATATCAAATATGCTTATAGACGTATTGCTTGTGGTGGACATAACTCCAACTTTAATGAAATATGGTGGTTCTACCCAGTAGGTGAATCACAAAATCCAAATAAATATGTCATCTGGAATTATGTTGATAATGTTTGGTCAATCGGTGAAATGGATAGAGGATGTTGGATCGACCAAGGTGTCTTTGATTATCCTATCGCCTGTGATTCACTTGGTAATGTTTATCAACACGATAGCACTACATTAAATAATTCAGAGAATTTAGGTGCAGCAGTACCCTACGCACAATCAGGGCCTATCGAAATAGGTAACGGTGATAACTATGTGCAGTGTAATCAGATACTACCCGATGAAGAAGCAAATACATTACCTGGTGTTGTTATAAGTTTTACAGGAAGATTTACACCACTCGGAGCAGAAACAGATTTTGGTAACTTTACCTTTAATAGTGATGGTTATACCGATGCAAGATTTACAGCCAGACAAGTTCGTATGAAAGTAACTGGCGATACTGACCAGATGTTTCAGGTTGGTAATATACGATTAGATTTAAGAAACAGAGGTCGTAGATAGTGGCAAGAAAAACACTAACACGACCAGGTGAAGATTACGATAAAAACTATCTTAACTATTTAATATCAGAGATAGAATATCAAACAGGTATGACTTTCAACAAAGGTGAAAGAATACAAATAAACGGTGGCGATGCTACCGAATTAGTATTGGTAAGTCCAAATGGAACAAAATATAAAGTTAGTGTCGCAGACAACGGAACACTCTCCACCTCCACAACAGTCTAAAGAAGACTGGGAAGTAGAGTTTGAAAGGTTAGAGCATCATATTCTTCGTGCATTAAAGCACCAAGATATGTATAATTTAACTGATATTAAAGAAAAAATAGGCCAAGGAATATTTCATATATGGCCTGGTAAGAACTCTGTAATGATAACAGAGTTTGTAGAATACCCCAGAGTAAAGGTAATGAATTTATTATTCTGTGCTGGGGACTACAGAGAGCTAGAAGCAATGTTGCCTAGCTTTGAACAATTTGCAAAACATTTTGGATGCAAAAGAATTTATGGTGGTGGTCGTAAAGGATGGCTACGAAAAATAAAACATCTTGGCTTTGAACAAGAATATCTGGTTAGAAAAGAATTATGAGTAAAGGAAGCACAGTATCGAATACAGCAATGGATCCCCAACAAATGGCAATGTACCAAGACTTATATAATAGGTCTAAGAGCATAGCCAACCAACCTTTTGTTCCTTATACAGGTGCAAGAGTAGCAGGATATAATCCAGACCAATTAGCTGGCATGGATGCAACTAGAGGTTTGTTTAATCAAAGCCAACGATATAATCCGCAACAAGGATTACAAACTCTATTAAGTAAAAGTTTAAGAACGCCAACAGTCACACCTTTTAGGGGTTCAGCAACAGACATTAACAGGTCTAATATAAGAGATGTAAGACCTCAATCATTATTAAGTACAGATTTAAGTGCATATCAAAATCCGTTTCAATCACAAGTTATCGATAACACCATTGGTGATTTAAACAGAGCAAGACAAATGCAAATACAAAGCGACCAAGATGCAGCAATCGGTAGGGGTGCATTTGGTGGTTCACGTTCAGCTATATTAGAGGCAGAAACAAATAGAAACTTTGCAGATTCAGTTGCTAAAGCATCTGGTAATTTACGTTCACAAGGATTTGACAGAGCAACATCATTAGCTGGTCAAGATATAGGAAGACAGACTGATGCAGATAGATATATGTCTGGAATTGACCAGGCAGTAGAATTGGGCAATGCTGGTTATGGTAATCAGTTTGGCATGGCTAATATGGATGCAATAAACAGAGCAAGATTTATGCAACCACAAATGGAAATGCAAAACAGACAGTTCCAACAAAATTTATTAAACGACCAAGTACAAAATCAATATCAAAACTTAGGTCTACTTGGTAATCAAGGAAGATCAGCACAGGCTCTATCACAAGCTGGAATGGATGCTGGATACGAACAGTTCCAAAGAGCTATTAATTATGGCCCACAACAACTTGGTTTATTGGCTCAAGGTCTTGGCGGACTACCTGCTAACTCTAGCACAACACAGTCAAGAGAAACTGGTGCAGGAGATGTACTAGGAACAGCTGCACAGTTATATGGAATGTACTTATTAGGTTCTGACGAAAGAATGAAAAAAGACATTACTTTTGTTGGCAAGGAAAAAGGTCATAATATTTACACCTGGAATTGGAAAGATGAAGCCAAAGAAATAGGTTGGGATAAATTCCCAACAACAGGTGTTCTAGCACAAGAAGTTAAGAAATATATGCCTGAAGCTGTTACTAAACACGCTAATGGTTATTACATGGTTAATTACGGAGTTTTATAATGGCTTACGATTTTACAAATCCCTTTGGCATGGTTCAATCACAACCAAGTCTTAATTTACCAACTGGTTTGATATCAACAACACCACAACAAAAACTTAATCCTATGGCTGTTGGTAAAAATGAAAAACTCGCACTAATGCTCAATGCTTTAGGTGGTGCTTTGCGTGGTGATAAGGACTTTATTCAAAATACTTTGCAATTACAACAAATGCAAGAAGGTAAAAGGAGAGCAGCTGAGAAGAAAGCGGCCTATGATAGACAATATAATTTGTTAAGTGACGATCAAAAAAAAATAGTTGACCGACAAAATGCTGGTATTGATTTACCGACTGCAAAAGACAATAGTACAGAATTTGAAAGAAACTTAAAAAGACTTGGTGTCCTACAAAATACAACGAACTTAAATGACACAGAAAAAACCGAGCTAAATGCTATAAAAACAAAATTATATGGAGAACAGAAAGTAGTTCCATTTTTTGATAGCGATGGTAATCCTGTTAATGAAATTATTACAAACTGGGATTTAAAAGATGATCCTGCTTTGGCAAAAAACTTAACCAAGCAAGGTTTCGTTACGGTTGGTTCTGGGCCAGCATCAAATTTCAAAGCACCTATAAATGCAAGTCAAGAAATATCTGATAAATGGGAAAGTTTTACCAATGAAATTAATTTAATCAATGATTTAGGAAAACTTATTGTTGAAGGTGAAGATTCAATAACATTTGCTGGTAAAGTTGCAGATACTTTAAACACAGGCATTTATCAGTTTAAATCTGCTGGAAGATTGCTTAATTTTCAACAAAATGATCCACAGGGATATAGTAAACAAATTAATGATATACAAAACAAACATGGTAGCGTTTTAGATAAAATATCCGCTGACAGAGGTATAGGAGCATCACTCGTTATGCAGTTAGCTTACGGATTGGCAAAAAATGTTGACCCAAATGCAAGGCTAACTGATAGAGACATTGAAGCAGCAATCGAAATGTTAGGTGGTTCTGGCGGTAATGCTAAAAAAAGATTAGCAACATTTGATAAGTTAGTAGAAAATAGAACTAGGGAATATGATACATTTTTAAACAAACAAAAATTGTTATATGGAAAAAATAAACAAGTTCTTGGCACTATAAACAATTTTCAAACCCTGCCTTCATTTGGTTATTCTTCCCCACAACAAAATGGCCAATCAGCAGACGATATATTAAAAGAACTAGGGATTGAATAAAATGGCAAACGCCAATCAAACAAAAATAGATAAAATTGATGAAGCTATTGTCCTTTTATATGGTGACGGAAACCCATCTGAAGAAAACTTGCAAAAAATTAAAATACTTGCAAATGAAAAAAAATCTTTAAATATAATACCTAAACCTGAAATTGAAAAGAAGGCTAATTTTAAAGATGCTGCTTTAGCAACTCTAGGAATACAAAACATACAAAAAAATGACCAAGGACAAAATATTGTTAATCTTGGTTACAATCCTTTAACAAGCGGCCCTTTAGAACAAACAGCCTTTAAAGCAGCAAGTAATGTTTTAAGAGGTGTTGGTTCTTTGCCTTTTGACTTATATGCTAAAACTGGATTACCTGGTTCAGAAGGTTCAGCAAACATAGCAGAGTCTGTAAGAAAAACAATTCCAAAAATACAAGGTGGCATACCTGGAACAGATATTGCTGGTTCTATAGCACAATATGCAGTTCCTGGAATGACTGCATTTAAAGCAGCACAGTTTGCTAATGCTCCAAGAGCGGTAAATTATGCAACAGGTTTACTAGGATCAGCAGCTTCAGATGTTGCTGTTTCAGTTCCAGGTGAAACATCTTCTCTGGGAAACCTTTTAGAAGGAAGTCCTACAGCAATACAACCAACAGATGACCCAACAACACAAAGACTAAAAGTTGGTGCAGAAGTTTTAGGTATTGGCCCAGCAGTCGATACCGCATTACTACCATTTAGATTTATTGGCTCAAAATTACCAACACAGAAAAATATAGAAAGAGAAATACCAGAGCTAATACAAGAACCTGGAAACATATTCCTTGATCCTCAGAAAGCAGCAACTGAGCTTGAAAATGTTGTAAACAGAACTGATATACCTGGTTATAACCCAACAACAGGTGTTTCTAGTGGGGATACAATGGGTATAGCTACAGAAAGAGCCTTATCAAGTAGACCAGAAATGGTTAATAGGATGTTAAATAATGTAGGTGCTATTGCTGGTGAAACAAAAAATATAAGTTCATTTACTGGTAACATTGCAGATACAGCCTCTGTTGTTAAAGATATAAGACAAACAAATATAAGAGGTGCTGAATCAAATGTTTTAAAATCTGAACAAAACTATGAAGCAGCACAAAAAGAGCTAGATTCACAAATTGCAAAATACAACAATACAACAAGGTCTAGTCAAGAGTCTGCATCTACAACTTTAGACAATCAACTACAAAATGAGTTACTTGTTTTAAATAAACAGAAAAAAGATTTATATGATGATATTGATCCAGAGGGTACATTACAAGTTGATTTAACTTTATTAAAAAAAGCAGCAGATTTTATAAGAAAACCAAAAGCACCATTAAAAACAGCAGAAGCAGACGCTGTACAAACGTATGGCGGAGGCGTGTTTAAAGCCATAGACAATGCCATAGAAGCACAAGCTAAAGGTAATAGAAGCTCTTACAAAGAATTAATAGATTTAAGAGCAAATGTTAATGATGCTATTAACCAAGCATATAAAAATGATTCAGTCGTAGCTGCAAAAAACCTAGAAAAAATTAGAGGAACGATTGACAAATATACAGAGAACTTAGCAAGTTTTAATCAAGGACAAAAAATAGTTCCTGAAGGTTTTACAAGTATTCCATCTGATGCAGCTGAAGCAGCTGTTAAAGCTAATGATTTTTATAAGAATGTTTATGCACCTAAATTTAAAGATGGTCTTGGTGGTAAGTGGGCAGATGATACTGTTAGTAATAAAAATCTACAAACACAAACAGCACAGAAATTTTTGTTAGGCCCTACAGAGGGTGCTACACAACTTAGACAGATTATTAACGATGCACAAAACCCTGAAATAATGGAAGCTCAGGTTAGAGAATTTATGATTGGTGAATTAGCACAAAGAGCATTTAAAGGTAAGGGTGAAGTAGCTCCTAAACAAATATATGAGTTTATGAAAAGATATGACTCAATATTAGATCAGTTTCCAGCATTAAAATCTGAGATTGTTGGTCTAAGAACTACACTTAAAGGACAGGCCGACAAAACAACTGGTCTTGCCAAAGCTGTTGTAAATGCAAAAAATAATTTAAAACAAACACAATCTGATGCAAACAAATCTGCATTTAGATACTTTACAGATTTACAACCAGAAGATGCGATAAGAAAAATATTATCAAACGAAAACCCAACAGTAGAACTTGCTAAATTAAAAAATATTATTGGTAATAATCCAGAAGCAAAACTTGGTCTTAAAGCTGGTATTAGAGATGAAATATATAACAGAGTTATAAACACAAAAGGATTAACTTCTGCTGGTGATGAAATCAATGTTGCATCTTTAGCAAAGCTAAACAGATTATTAACAGAACCAAAAATGCAGAATGTTTTAAAAGGTATATTTAATAAAACTGAAATGGATGCCTTGAATAGAGTGAGACAAAGAATTACAGAACTAGACAGGATAAATATACAAACAACATCTGGAAGTAGTACCAACCCACTACAACAAGATACAAAAAGAGTTAAAACAGTTTTAGCTTCTGTATATGGTATTGTTAAAGGCAGGGGTGTTTTTGCAATTAGTTCATGGCTTGGAGATATGATAAGAGGTGGAACTGCTGAAGAAGTGGGTGAGAAATTACTTACCAAAGCAATGCTTGATCCAGAGTTTGCCCTTGTCATGTTAAAGGCTGATACCAAGCAAAATCAAATAGCTGCAAGAGCTTACATATTAAACAATATGCCAGAGATTTTAGATGACGATGATTCTTCTAACTAACATGACATATCATGACACGCAGATCGGAGCGAATAGGTAGGAGTGGCGAATACTTAACCTGCTCAGTTCTGGCGAGAGAATCAGACACCGTTACAGTAATGCCTCATACATCCCATGCTGATGTAATCTTTGAATGGAAACACAAACTCTATAGATGCCAAGTTAAAACAGTTACTCATATAGAAAATAGAAAAAAGAACTGGCGTTTTGATTTACGCAAAGGCATTACCACCACAGGAAGACATTATAATAAAAATCAAATAGATATAATCGCAATGGTTAATCTTGAATACCAGACTATATGCTTCAAAGCCTTTTCTGATTGTCAAACAACACAAATCACGATAAAGGACGAAATTATGAAATCAACTAATTCTATTGAAAGTTTAAAAGAAGCTATGGAGTCGATTATTTTGGCGACTAATAGTCGACAAGACAAAAATGAGTCGACTTTTGGTACTAAAAAAACTGCAATAAATGGCTGATTTCTGGTCTTTGACCCCTTCGTCTATCGGTTAGGACACCTGGTTTTCATTCTTAAATTTTATCCATCACACAATTTCTTGACTGTACATTATTTCCCTAAAAACCCTTGTTTTCTTTACAAGATTCGATTTATAATCTACTGAATAGGTAATTAAAATACACGTCATTTCGACACTAAAGGTCGACTGTATGGCGACTCTGCTTGGAGGTACGAGTTATGGCTAGATATAAAAGAGATACAAAGGTAAACAATTTATTAATCACAGAAAAAACTTATAGAGTTTTCTATCGCATTAATGGAAGGAAGAGAGAACTAACTCTTGGTACTAGAGACATACCAATTAATGTAGCAAGAAACAAAGCACAACAAATACTTGGTGAAGTTGCACAAGGTATTGATCCATTAAATACCAGAGGCGGAGAAACTTTAAATCAAGCGTTTGAATATTACATTGATAAGTTAATACAAAATAAAAGAAGAGTTGCTATGCCTAACAAGAACGGTAAGCCTGGTGAGTATGTAAGAATGTGGGATAAAGATGTTAAGAATGATTTAGGTAAAAGAAATCTAACAGATATAAACAGGGGTGATATTACAAGATTACATTTAGAAATATCTAAAAGAGGTTCTT
>Ga0315320_10004900_pt1 | contig 10973 bp, 10 predicted proteins | sample M140m21515metaG_FD_203458 | JGI IMG/M metagenome (GOLD analysis project Ga0315320, IMG submission 203458) | Ammonia-oxidizing marine archaeal communities from Monterey Bay, California, United States - M1 40m 21515 | ecosystem: Environmental > Aquatic > Marine > Coastal | place: USA: California...
CTCTACTCTTGGTCTTGTTTCGACGAGACACGCAATGTCGACTTCAATGGAACCTTCTGGGTCCGGGACGGTGGAAACGTCGCGTTCGACCCGATGCCGATGTCCGACCACGATCTCGCTCATGTCCACGAGTTAGGAGGTATGGCCTGGGTCGTCGTGACGAACGCCGACCACGTCCGGGACGCCGCCGAACTCGCGATCATGCTGGGTGCGCAGATCGCTGCTCCCGAGGCCGAGCAGGACCGCCCCCAGTTCGAAGGCGTCTCTGTCAGTGCGTGGCTGAAGGATGGGGAGACCTTCCAGGGAGCCACCGTCTTCCAATTGGACGGAAGCAAGACCCCAGGCGAGCTCGCATTCGTGATGGGCGACACGGTGCTCTTCGGAGACCTCGTCCGTGGGCAAAGAGCAGGCAGCCTCAATCTGCTTCCTGATCCCAAGCTCACCGACAAAAGCGCGGCCCTCGCGAGCATCGCCCGCATCGCGGAGCAAGAGCCCAACGCAGTGTTGGTTGGGGACGGGCAGTCAGTCTTTCGGGACGGCGCAGCCCGGCTCCGCGAGTGTCTCTAGAACTGTCGAACGACGGATCCGCATCAAAATGTCAGACGCCGCGCAGCCGAGCGCGCAGCCCAGTACCCACACATCCCATGGACCCCACCGCCGGGTGGAGTCGATGCGCTGCACAGAAACAGGCGCGGGTTCGGTGTGGAGTATGGGTCCAGCCGCGCGACCGGACGAAAGAAAAGCTGCATTAGATCAGCGACCCCGCCGGCGATTGCCCCTCCGACATAGTTGGGGTTGTGGGCATGCAGGTCCTGAGGAGAGCTCGCTGCCCGAGCGAGAATCCGGTCCCTAAAACCCGGAGCGAAACGCTCCACTTGCGCCTCAATCGCTTCGGTCGCGTCTCCGTCCCAACCCGCAGGTACATGGCAGTACCCGTACCCGGTGTGCTTGCCCTGAGGTGCCCGGGACCGGTCCAACTCCGACTGCTGGACAAGCAGGACGAACGGCCGCTCCGCGACACGCCCCTCCCAGGGAGCGCGCTCCGCCGCAGCAACCTCCTCGAGTGGGCCTCCACAATGCACCGTGGACGCACCGTTCACACGAGTGTCCGTCCAGGGAATCGGTCCGTCCAATGCCCAATCCAGCTTGAATGTTCCCGGTCCATAGCGATAGCGACCCAGGCGGCGTCGATATCGAGACGGGAGCGCATCACCGGCGATGGAGGCCAGCTGGTCGGGGCTGGTATCGAAGAGAACCACACTCGACGCAGGCAAGTCGTCCATCGAGCTCACCATGCGACCCGTCTCGATCCTGCCGCCGAGCGTGCCTAGGTAGCCAGCCAGCGCGCGTGCGATTGCCGCGCTTCCTCCTGTCGCGACCGGCCACTGCTCGATGTGCGCAGTCAGCGCAAACATGAGCCCAACAGCAGCGCTGAGAGGCTTGTCCAGAGGGAGCAGCGAATGAGCAGCGCAACCAGCAAGCAGCGCGCGGGCCCGCTGCCCACGAAAGCGAGCCTGGGCGAGGCCTACCGCGCTTCGGACCGCGTTCAAACCAAAGCGAGCCAGCAGGAGCGGATGGCGAGGGAGTCTCAGCGGAGCCAAAGCATCGGCCAGGAAGCCGTGGGGGTTCTTCAAGTAGGGGGCCAGTAAACGTCGATATCGCTCCCCATCCTCTCCCAGGTCCCTCATGGTCTCCTCCAGAGACCGCGTAACGACCACCGCCGGCTGGTCAGGCAGCGGATGCGCGAAGCTCGCGCTCCCTGTCGACCAAGTGAGGCCATGCTCCTCCAGCGGGAGGCTGCGAAGAAAGGGAGAGAGAACCCCCATCGGATGGGCCGCGCTACAGACGTCGTGATGGAAGCCAGGGAGGGTCAGCTCCTGGGTGCGAGTTCCGCCACCGATGGTGTCGCGTCCCTCGAGCACCAGAACGGATGCGCCCTTCTGGGCGAGCGCGACTGCCGCAGCGAGGCCGTTGGGGCCGCTGCCAACAACGACGACGTCCCACTTCATGAGCGAGCCCAGGGAGGTGTTTTCACCATCGCACGCTAGCCTCCTTCGACTCAGACCGTCGCGTCGGCTGGAGGTTCGGGCACAGGACGCTGTAGAGTGGGCGGCCATGCACCGACCCCAGAAGCCAGCCATTGCACTCTTGGAGCTCGACTCCATCGCGCGGGCGTTGCGCACCGGCGACGCGATGGTCAAACGAGCTGAAGTCGAAGTCGCGTACGCAGGTCCGGTTTCTCCAGGGAAGTACCTGATCCTCGTCACTGGCTTCGAGGCTGAGGTCGAAGAGAGTTGGCTCGCGGGCAAGGCCGACGCCGGAGACCATCTTGTCGACTCTCTCTTCCTTCCCGGAGCCCACGAAGCGGCGGTCTCTGCGGTGCATGGAGTGACCCGCACCCTGGGTGACGACCTCTCGTTGGGAGTCCTCGAAACCCGCACTGTGAGTGCCGCCATCGTCGCCTGCGACACCGCAGTGAAGACGACCGACGTAGACGTCCTGGAGATGCGCCTCGGTAAAGGGATCGGCGGGAAGGGTGTCTTTACGCTGTCCGGCGCACAATCGGATGTCGAGGCCGCCCTCGAAGCCGCCCTGATCTCGATTGAGGACCGACGGGCGGTCATTGCTCATGAACTCATCCCCCGACCAGATCCTCTGTTCGGTGGCGGGCTTCGCTAGAGACCCCGTCTCTAGCCACACGCGATGATCTGGATCGTCCTCCCTGCGTTCAACGAAGAAGCGAACATCGGACGCTTGTTGGGCGACATCTGCGCGACTTGGAAGGAAACCCTGCCCCACCGAACCCTCCGCGTCCTCGTGGTCGACGATGGGTCCTCTGACAACACCGCGGGCGTCATTGAGCAATTCCGCGAGGACCTCGACAGCAGCGAGTTCCCTGGGTGCGACGTCGAGTTGCTCTCCCATCCAGAGAACCAGGGCCTTGCCGAAGCGATCCGCACGGGTCTGACGACCGCCGCCAAGAGGGCCGGCGATCGAGACATCATCCTCACCATGGATGCCGACAACTCTCATGTCCCAGGACTCGTTCCCTCCATGGTGCGTGGAATTGGCGAAGGCTACGACCTGATTATCGCAAGTCGCTACCAGCCGGGTGCCCGGGTCGTGGGGCTCTCTCTGGAACGCAGAGTCATGAGCTACGCCGCCAGCTGGATCTTCAGAGCACTGTTCCCTATTCCCGGGGTCCGGGACTACACCTGTGGCTTCCGCGCGTACCGCGCCTCCATGATCAAACCGGTACTCGCAGCCAACCCACAATTCATCAGCGAGCGGGGGTTCTCATGCATGGTGGACATCCTCCTGAAACTGCGGACTCGCGAACCGCCGGTGACGATGGCTGAAGTCCCCTTACTCCTGCGCTACGACAAGAAAGAGGGCGCCAGTAAGATGAACGTCGGAGCCACGGTTCGCGACACCCTCGCGCTCATCGCCCGTCGCCGCGCAGGGCGGGATGACTGACCCGTCCTCCCGCACGGAGGCATTCGAGGACGAGTACTTCGCCGAGGTCTACGGCGGGGACTACGATCTTCGAAATCCTTCGTACAAGCACCGCGCTCTGCTCGCAGCGCTTCGACTCCATCAGCCGAAGGGACGACTACTCGACATCGGCTGCGCGTACGGGCGCTTTCTTCAGGTAGCCGTCGACGAAGGGGGCTACGAGCTCAGCGGATGCGACCTCTCTGAGCACGCTGTCCGTGTCGCGACAGAACGCCTCGCCCCCCACGGGGTGCGCGTGCGCCAGGGAGGAGTGCTAGACAAGCCGTTCCCCGGCGAGACCTTCGACATCATCACCATGTTCGACGTGATCGAGCACGTACCAGACCTGGCAGCTGCCTTCGGCCGTGTACGAGAGCGATTGGCACCAGGTGGCGTCTTTGCTTTCAGTGTTCCGGTGTACGACGGTCCGGTCGGAGTTCTGGTTGAGGCGATGGACAGAGACCCGACCCACGTCCACAAGTTGTCTCGGCACGACTGGATCAAGAACGCCGAGGACCACGGATTCCTCGTGTTGCGCTGGCTGGGAATCGTCCGCTACTTCCTCGCATCGAGATTCTACGTCCACCTCCAAAGCGAGCGCCTGCGGGGTCACTGCCCCGCGATATTGGTCTTGTGTTCCCCCATGAGCGAGAGCGCCAAAGCCACCGCTCCGCCAAGCGGGTAAGCTTGATCACCATGGAACTCGCCCGCATCACTGGCACCGTTGTCGCCACCACAAAGTACGAAGGCCTGAGCGGCGTTCGCTTACTGCTCGCTGAGCCACTGGATGAAAACCTCGACGTCGTCGGAGAGGCCTTTGTCGTAGCCGACGCGAGTCAGGCGGGTGTAGGTGACATCGTGAGTTGGGTCGGTGGTCGGGAAGCGACCCTCACCCTTCCCGTGCATTTCGTACCCATCGATGCGGCCGTCGTCTCCATCGTCGATGAAGTGAATGCGAGGTCGCTTCCGTGATCCTCTGTCGTGTCATTGGAAACTCTGTCTCCTCGGTCCAACACCCCGTCTACAACGGTCGGTCCGTTCTGGTCTGCCAACCTGTGCAGGCCGATGGAGTCACCAAACGTCTTCGTGCGTTCCTCGCCGTGGACTCCGTCCAGGCTGGGGAGGGCGACCTCGTCGTCGTGGCCCGTGAGGGCAACGCAGCACGTCAGGTGTTGGGTACGGACAGGGACCCCTTCCATGCAGTGGTCCTCGGCATCGTCGATGAGGTGGATGTCCCTGCGTGAGTCGGATTCTTCTGACAGGAGGCGCCGGCTTCATCGGCAGCCATGTGCTGGACGCTCTCCTCGCCAGAGGCGGTGAGGTCATCATCGTCGATGACTTCGACGACTACTACGACCCAGCCATCAAGCGAGAGAACATCGCCGCTGCCTCATCCAGCGGGCGCATCACGGTGGTCGACGGAGACATTCGGGATCCTGCTCTGTGGACGAGAATCCCCTCCGATGATCTGACCGGGATCGTCCACCTCGCCGCCCGCGCCGGTGTCCGACCCTCCATCGCAGACCCAGGGCTGTACGTGTCCACCAATGTGCTGGGCACCGCGCGCGTCTTCGAGTTCGCAGCGCAGCGCCGCACGCCCGTCATCTATGCCTCCTCAAGCTCCGTCTACGGGGACGGGTATCCTGTCCCGTTCGCCGAGGACGCGGCACCGCTGGCTCCTGTGTCGCCCTACGGCGCGAGCAAAGTTGCGGCGGAGACATTGGCGACAACCTGGGCCCGCATGCTGGGCCTGCCCATCGTCGGACTGCGCTTCTTCACCGTCTACGGACCTCGCCAGCGACCAGACCTTGCGATCCATAAGTTCGCGGTGCTCATCGAACAGGGGAAGACGATCCCCGTGTACGGCGATGGCAGCTCCGCCCGGGACTACACCCACGTGAGTGACATCACACAAGGCGTTCTCGCCACCCTGGACGGACTCCTCTCCGGGAGGCTGTCGCATCCGGTCTACAACCTGGGCAGCGATCGCGGAATTCGACTGGACACGATGATCGCGACCATTGAGCGCGCCGTAGGAAAACCTGCACTCATCGAACGGCTCCCTGACCAACTCGGAGACGTCAAACAGACATGGGCTGACATCACCCGCAGCCGAGATGAGCTCGGCTACGAGCCGAAGATCACATTCGAAGACGGAATCGCTGACTTCGTGGGATGGCTGCGCCGCTGAACACGACGCCCCTCAAGGGACGTTCGGAGCTTCGCCGTCGACCTCTTTCCCTGGCACGTAGGGCTCGGCATCGCCTGACTCACGCTCTGCTGCTAGACCCGGGACTCGCCAAACCTCCTGCGCATCGGACAGTTCGTCAAACGGAGTGTCTCGGCTCTCATCTGTACAGCAGGTCTGGAACCCTGAGGCCCAGTAAGGCTTACTGACATCAATGGTCTTCGGAATCGCGTCCAGGGGGATACGAAGGTCCACAGCATTCCCGAGCCAGAAACAGTCTTTTACGACCTCGGCTTCGTCGCTCCCGCTCGCCAGAACCTCGCATGGCGCATCCATGCTCCCAACCTTCACCTCGATGGTGACCATCTGGCCGCCTTGCTCCAGCCAAAATCTCAGCTCACGGACCTTGTCCGTTGCGATGTTCATCGGCTCGCGAGTCAATACTCGCCCATAGAGGTAGCGGGCATCCATCGCGACGAGAGCAGAAAGTAGATCGTCCCAGCCATTCTCTCCCACCGAGTCCTTCGGCGGATCAGCAAGCGTTGGCTCGAACTCTCGAAGTAGCGCGACCACGTCGGCAGGTTCTCCGCTCGCCACCGCTGCTTCGGCCCTCACACCGGCCTGCTCCCAGGCGACGCCAGCGTAGTCATCCTTCGATCCGTCACCCTTTTGGGCGGATCCAGCGGGCTGCTCGAGCACGATGACAGGGGGAGCCTTGCTGGTGGGACTGGTGCCTCCCCCACAGCCGATCAGGAGGCTGGTGAAGGCGAGCGCAAACGGTGCAGCAATCTTCATGGACTCAAGACTCGGGGATACGCCGCGGGGTGTCAACGGTCAGAGACCCACACCTCATCGCCCTGTAGCGGGCTCCAGATGGCTATGATCCCCCACGATGGCCGTCGCTCTCCCCGAAGGTTCGCTCGCGGGCCGCGACCTGAGTGGCCGCGACCTATCCGATATCGACCTCTCTGGGCGTGACCTGGCGGGTGCAAACCTCTCCGGTGCGATCCTCACGCGCGCGAATCTGAGCGACACAAATCTGGCCGGATGCAAACTGGTCGATGCGGTCCTGCGGCACGCCAGCCTCCTCCACGCCGATCTCACCGACGCAGTTCTCGACCAGGCGGATTTGAGCGAAGCGTCGCTCGACGGGTCGACCCTCGTGCGCACGTCGCTCCGAAACACAGTCGCGAACCGAGCCAACTTCGAGCACGCAGAATGGCGTGAAGCGAATGTGCACGGGGGGGACTGGAGAGAAGTGAACCTCTGCGGCGGATCCATGCAACGGGTGACGCTGGAAGAGGTCAACGCCCGCAACGCGCAGCTCGCGGGGCTGCGTCTCGAAGACTCCGACCTACGTCAAGTCGACCTCGAGGGCGCACGCGCCGATGGACTGCAAGCCGTCGATACGTCGTTCGAGGGGGTCTGTTTCTCGCACGCCAGTCTGCGCGACGCGGAAGTCCGGTTCGCTGACTTCAACAGAACGGACCTCCAGGGCACCGATCTCTCTGGAGCCTTCTTCGAGTCTGTCGACTTCCGACTCCCTCAACTCGAAGACGTCCAGGCCAAAGACGCTCGCTTCGAGCGGTGCGCTGGACTCGGGCGAGACGCCCGGAGGACCCTCCGCGCAGGGGGCGCCTACCTCCCTCAAAGTTTGTCCTCTCGTCTGTTTGGCGCGCTCGTCTCCGGCTTCCGAAACGCGTTTGAAGGAACATTCACCAGCTTCGTGAGGCTGACGCGCACCCTCCTCATCATCGCGGTGATCGGCGGAGGCACCTACGCTCTCTGGACCATTCGGCCAACTCCCTCCGGCGGACCTGCGCACGGAAGTTCGCGGAAACCGCTCTCGCAGGATCAGGTGCAGATCTACGCCGAGATGCAGAGTCGGTTTGACCTTCAACCAGGGCAGCGTCTCGAGATCCTGCTGGAGATGGCTTCCTTCCTCCAGCGGGTCGGGGCCGCCGCGGAAGCCGAAGTACGGCTCCGTCAGGCTCTCGATCTGATCGAACGAGATGAGGCAGAGCCTCCGGTGGAGCCGGTCTTAGCCCTGAGCGATCTCCTTCTAGACCAGGAGCGGTTTGATGACGCGCTCAGCTTCACACGAGAGCTCGACCAACCCGGAGCGTCCCCTCGAGAGATCGCGCTCTCACGACTGATTCTCGCCCAAACTCTTCTAGCTCGTGGAGATCGGGATCGAGCCGTACCCATCGCTGAGGAGCTGATCGCCCACATCACCGCGTATCCCACAGAGGCACCACGTTTTCGCCTTCGAGCGTCACAAGTCGTCAACGACGTCGTCGGACCTACCGACGCTCTATCTCTCGTCGAAAACGTGCCGGCCTCAATCGATTTGGAGATGCGAGGCGAAATCGACCTCGCCCGTGCGGCGCTGCTCGTTCGCCTGGGAAACGTTGCCGCGGCACTCGCAGCTTACGACGACCTTCTCCTCCGCCTGGAGGATCTCCCGCTCCTCAAAGAACGTGGGCGTGAAGAGAGAGCGCGGCTGCTTCGCACCGGGACAGACCCCGAAGCCGAGCAGCGACGCCTCACAGAGCTTCTGGATGGGGAAGACCAAGAGTTGGCAGCGTGGAGCGCTGTCGGACTCGCGCGCCTCGCTGTGCGACGTGGGGACCTTCCTGACGCGAGGACCCGCTACGAGCTCGCCCTGCAAAGGTACGGAGAGCAGGGTGACGTGCGTATGCGAGTCGCGCTGGAGCTATCCGAACTGCTCGCAGCAACCGGAAACGCAGGCGACGGGGAGGCCATTCTCCGGAACCAACTCGAACTCGTGGACGATGCGGAGCAGGTCTTCGCGCTGCGGCAAGCCCTCTGCGAGCAGCAACAACAAGCAGGCGATCTCACTGAGGCGACGAGCATCGCCCGACGCACAGTGGAGTGGGCTCCCAACCGTTCTCTTAAGCTGCGGGCAAAGCTCCAGCTGGCCGGCCTCGCCGACGAAGCCGCTCGGTTCGACGAGGCGATCGACCTCTACAAGGAGGTGGCCATGGCCGAGGAGGACCCATCGATGACATCTGCCGCGTGGTTTGGCCAGGCCACCCTGATGCGACGGCGTGGATTCCCTGAGGCGGCCCTTCCCCTGATGGACAGCGCGTTGATGCATCTGCCGAAGCAGCACCGGAGACGGGGAGCGATCATCGTGGAGCGTGCGGAGGTGCTCACCGAGTTGGGGGCTAGCTCTCCGTCGAAGGTGGAGGCCATGCTCTCCGACGCCCGAAGCGCCCGCCTGGACGAGGACGAGCCAGTTGCTTACGCCACGCTGCTCCTCCGCCTGGGTCATGAACTCGCAGGGGCAGAACGTCACGAAGATGCGCTGACCGTCTACCAGCAAGTCGCCACCTCGGCGGCCGCGGGTGTGGACCCCACTCTCAGACAGGACGCCGTCGCGGGGCAGGTCGTGGCGCTCGTAAAATTAGAGCGCCAGGATCAGGCCCAGGCACTGCTCGACGGCGTCTCGCTGGACTCGCTGACCGCTGGGGGTGCAGGTGAGACGTGCGATGCTCGTGAGGCTCTCGCTCATGGACGTCTCGAATCAGGCGAGCTCGAGTCCGGCGTGGCCAGCTTCTCCGAACTCGCGGATGTCTGTCGGAGCCCACGCTTTCTCATTCGGGCGGTCCCCGAGTTCGTCGACGCGCTGGTGAAGCGCGAAGCCAACGATACAGCCACAAAACTTCTGAGAACTCTCCGCGACAACGAAGAGATGCCCGCAGTAAGTCGGCAGGTGGCGGCCCTGGAACTCGGCAAGCTCGGTAGCGCAGAGGACCTGAGCCTCTCCAGCGAGGGCCCAGACGAGTCACTTGCTGCTCTCGCCCGGATCGAGACGGGCCGTAGGCTCGTCGAAGCCGGAGAGCTTCAGCAAGCGCGAGGTCTGCTTCAAGCGGTTGCGGAGGACGAGTCCATGGAGCCCGTCCCACGAGGGCTCGCTCGATTCGAGTTGGGAATGCTGTCAAAACACGAGGACCAGGTGGGGTCCGCGAGACTCTGGTTCGCCCTCGTGCGTGACAAGTCACCCGAGGGGTGGCTGCGTGCGCAAGCCGAGAGGGAGCTCAGCTCTCTCGCTGGCTCTGAGAATGGCGCGGAGACGAGCACCAGCCGCTGAGCTTTCCTTCCCGGGCATGCCAAAAGAGGCCACACCAGACTGTTGCCTGCCGAGAAGCGAGCAGAGCCAAGAGCCGTCACAGGCAGTGCTAGTCTCCAGCGCCCATGACGACTCGCCAAAAACTCGCTGCCCAGATCGTGCGTGCCTCCCACGCACTGCACGCCCGCGGTTGGGTCGCCAACCACGACGGGAACGTGTCCGTCCGCGTTGGACCAGACCGCCTTATGGTGACCCCGACCGCCACTGGTAAGGGAGATGTGACCGAAGCTGGTCTCGCAGTCACCTGCATGGACGGCAAGCGAGTCGAGGGAGAAGCAAAGCCCCCCTCCGAGTTCCTGTTGCACGTCTTCGGCTGCTATCGAGTTCGGGACGATGTGCAGGCCGTCATCCATGCTCATCCTCCTTTCTCTACCGCGTTGGCCTGCGCCGGGATCCCGATCCGGACTTTCCTCGCTGAGGCCGTCGTGTCCATCGGAGCCGAGGTCCCCTTGACCGAACTGGCTCCACCATCAGGCAAGGAAGGTGCAGCACCGATCGCCGCCCTGATCGGAGACCACGACGCGCTTCTCCTCGCGCAGCATGGAGTGATCACTGTCGGACGCGACGTAGAACAAGCCATGCTGAGGATGGAGCTCGTCGAACACCTCGCGCGGATCTGGACGATCGCGAAACCTCTTGGCGGCGTGAAGCCTCTGCCAGAAGCGATGGTGCAGGCCATGCTCGCGAAGCGACGGAAAGCCGCTGGCCTCCTTGGCTCCGCCGCGGCGAAGGCTGGTCAGGCCGAGACCACGTCTCTCTCTACCTCCGCCTCCGCGCCAACCAACGGGGCTCAGGGCGCCTCGGCTCTTCCTTCCGCCCCCTGGACCCCCGCTGGACCCCCACCGGCACCTGACGCCTGGTCGGGAGGAAAGACAGAGGCTACTTGTGGCGTAGTCTACGGGGCAGGAGAAGCAGCGTCCGATAGCCTCGCCTCCGCCGTGCAGTCCGAAATCGCCCGCCATCTCCGCGGTAAGTAGTTTCGTGAAACCCCTCCCCGTGTCGTGCACGGGGCTGACAGCGGCCTCTGCCGCGCAAGGAGTGACCCATGAGCATTCATCGTGATGTCGATTCCTCGAAGGCCGGCGTGAAAGACGTCGTTCGTGAGCGCTATGCCGCGGGGGCCCAGGCCGCGGA
>Ga0315320_10004901_pt1 | contig 10970 bp, 8 predicted proteins | sample M140m21515metaG_FD_203458 | JGI IMG/M metagenome (GOLD analysis project Ga0315320, IMG submission 203458) | Ammonia-oxidizing marine archaeal communities from Monterey Bay, California, United States - M1 40m 21515 | ecosystem: Environmental > Aquatic > Marine > Coastal | place: USA: California...
CCCGATGGAGTCCATTCGGAACATTCACGGGAGATTCGATCAACCACCTCATCGAAGTCGAATGCCCCTGCGATCGCGAAGACGGTGTTGTCGCTCGAATATCTTCTGGAGAAATACTCGGCGATCTGATCGCGCGTCATGTCTCCCACGGTCTCCTTCGTTCCCAGGACCCGGTGGGAGAGTGGATGGGTTCCATAGAACCGTTCCATCGCATGTTCATAGAGAACCCAGAACGGTTGATCGTCGTACATCGCTATTTCCTCGAGGATCACCTGCTTCTCGGAGGTGAAATCCTCCTCTCTCAGACTTGGTCTCAGGATGTCCGAAAGAATCTCGATGGTGTCATCCATCTTCTCCGGGAGGACGTGCGCCCAGTAGGCCGTCATTTCAGAACTGGTGAATGCATTGTTGACCGCCCCAAGGGCGTCGAAATCCTTGTTGACATCCTCAGCGGTTCTTTTATCGGTGCCCTTGAACATCATGTGTTCAAGGAAATGGCTGATACCCATCACTTCCGAACGTTCATCCCTGGCTCCTGTGGAGACCCAGAACCCCCCCGCAGTCGTGTGCGCGTTGGGGTCCTGTTCGCCGATGATGACGAGTCCGTTGTCCAGTCTTGCTTGATGAAATGTGACACTCATGGAGGGAGTGTAGCGCACGAACGGCTAGAATCCCCCAACATGTCGAAGTACGAAGATTCCATCATGATCGGCGGCCTGGGTGGTAGTGGCACCCGTGTCTTCGCCGAAAGCCTCATCCATGCTGGAATCAGATCATCCTCAGATCTCAACAAGGCGTTCGACCATCTTGGTTCGACACTGCTTTTCAAGCGTCTCGACATCTTCGAGGACATCCGGTCGGGCCGCTTCGAGATGATGTGGTCTCTTCTGGAAAAGGCGTTTCATGGTGGTTCCAAGGCAACCCCGAGTGAGAAATCATGGCTCAGATCCCTCACCCTGGAAGATCGGCCGAATCATGACGTTCGCTGGTTGAAACGTCGTCGTCGATCCTTTCTGCGCGCCATGAAGTCGAAACAGAATCATTCACGATGGTTCGTCAAGGAACCCAACCTCCACATGATCACGCCCAACGTGCTTGAGATCCGTGACAACGTCCGAATGGTGATGGTGGTTCGCCATGGTGTGGACATGGCATTCAGTACCAATCAACAGCAACTCAATCTCTGGGCCCCCCATGTTCTCAATGAGACCGAGATGTGTGCGAACCCGCAATCATCACTTCGATACTGGTGTGAGATCCACCGAAGATTCGATGAGCTCGCTCTGAAACATCCGGATCGAATTCGCATCCTCTCCTTCGATCAACTGTGTCAGAATCCAGAGCCCGTTCTGCGCTCACTCTTCGATTTCGTGGGAATCGATCCAACTGAGAGACTGCTTGAAACCTCATCCAAAGGCGTCAAACCACCAAGATCGATCGGCAGGCGTCACAATGAGAATTTGTCCATGTTTTCCACTTCCAACCTCGATTTCGTCGATGATTTCATGGATCGAATCGAATGCAGGAATGAGTCGGTGACTTCATGAGCAACCCATCCAACGAACTCAATCAACGAACACGGGAGCGCATCGAGGCTCGTCACCCTCTGCCACTCGGTGGGGATACGGCTCGATCCACCCGTACGGATTCGATCGTCCCCCTGACCGGGATGATCATTCAGAACAATGCCGCTCCGGCACAGCTTTCCTACGGTAAGAAACCCGACTGGCTTCGAGCACGCATGCCCGGTGGTCAGGCCTATCACGATCTCAAATCACTGATCGACGAATACAAGCTGCATACCGTCTGCCAGGAGGCGAGTTGCCCGAACATGGGTGAATGCTGGTCTCGTGGCACCGCGACGATCATGATTCTCGGTGACACCTGCACCCGTCGTTGCGGTTTCTGCAACGTCAAGACCGGAAAACCGAACGATTTGGACAACGATGAGCCCAGACGTGTCGCCGAGGTGCTCTCGAAGATCAACCTCGGTCATGTCGTCATCACCAGTGTCGACCGCGATGATCTTCCCGACGGTGGTGCCCGGATCTGGGCGGAGACGATCGAGGCTGTCCATGAACTCTGTCCCGAAACGAGCGTCGAAGTGCTCGTCGGCGACTTCAAGGGCGTCGAAAAGGACATTCAGACCGTGTGTGATTCCCGACCCGAGATCATCTCCCACAACATGGAGACGGTCGATCGAATGCACCCCGCCGTCAGGCCTCAGGCTAAGTATGAACGCTCACTGAAGGTTCTTCAGCAATTCAAGGCCAATGGACTGGTGACCAAGACCGGAATCATGCTGGGAATCGGTGAGAAGGAGGCGGAGGTCTATGAACTCATGGCCGATGTTCGTGCCTGGAGTGATGCCGACATCATCACCATAGGCCAGTATCTCCAGCCGACCAGAAACCATCTTCCCATCGATCGCTGGGTCCATCCCGATGAGTTCGCACGCATGAAGGATGCGGCTCTGTCCCGCGGATTCGAAGTCTGTGAAAGCGGGCCATTGGTGCGTTCGAGCTACCACGCGGAAGAGCAGGCTGAGAAGCTCAGTCCCGAGCGTGCGGATGTCCACGGAAGAATGAAACGATTGATCCAGCAGGCACGGGCTCGTGGTGCCTCGAGCACTGACTCCGACTGATTTTGTTCTCACCCCTCATATCCATTGCCCGGTCGTGGATAGATCGGTCGAAGTCGCATCTCCGGTGTTCACCACTCCCGCCGGTTCGAACAACAGAACCGAGCATGTCCGCTCCGCGATGGGTCGGTGTTCGACACCCCGAGGGACCACGATCATCTGGCCCTTCCCCATCTCTACCGAACGATCCCTGAATTCCATCGTGAATTCACCGTCGAGCACCAGAAACAACTCATCCTCCTCCGGATGACGGTGCCATTCGAATTCACCTTCGAGTTTCGCGAGTTTCACCTCTTGACCGTTAAGTGCGGCGATGATCTTCGGCGACCACAGGTCTTCGAAGGAATCAAGTTTCTCACGAAGGTCGATCATCACATTCGAACCATCAGGCGTTCTCATCGGTGTTCTCCAATCGGTCATGCAAAAACCTGTTGTTGAAACAACAACAGGTTCTCACACTTCGTATCCCCAAAGGCGCGATGAAGGGCATCGGTCGTCTACTGATGTCGCACGTGTGTGACATTGCAAACCGAATTCCTTCATATTGACATGCGTTCTTTTGAATGAGACTCCGCAAGGATTCCGGAACTTTCTCGAAAATAGACTCGAAATGGTCGATCGAGGCCCTCAGGATTCGATCGAGGGATCCTTTTCGGTGTTCTGATTCACAGGCTCCACCAGACCGGGGACTGGCTCGATTCCGGAGCTTTCGTCACCTGGGGAGAAACCGCCTCTCAGTACGACCAACCAGATGATTGGGACCCACAAGGCCAGAGTGATCGCCGTGATGTTGACGACCAATCGCATGGTCGGGGAGAGTCCTTGAACGGGTCCGCTCAGAAGCGCTGCAAGTCCTGACCGAGCTTGATCCTGCTCATGTCTCCCGGTCTCCGGCGTCGCATCCGCTTCCATTTCTGGGGTTGGTGCGCGTGTTTCGGAGACTCGCGGTTTCGGTGCTCGTTTCGACTCTGCTTCCTCGAAGACTTCTGTGATCTTGGCGATCTCGTCCTCCGGGATGTCGGTTTCGACCCGTTCCGGATTCGTCTCGAGTTCGTTCGCGATCGCGGAGTGCAGTTCTTCCTCCAGACGACCCAGATCCGTTTCAGAATCTCCAGAAACATCACCACGCTCGATCTCCCCATGTCCCTGGTCTTCAAGGACACGAGTCGATTTCGCAGTCTCATCCTGATCCTGACCTTTTTTGGAGACGAGGTTCTCGATCTCATCCAGAATCGATTCGACTTCCGCAAGATTCTGCGGTTGGCCCTTCAATTCCTCCGGCGGTTGCTCGCCTTCAGGAGGATTCACGGATCGTCTCGTTGATCGTTGTGGTTTCGTCATGATTCCTCTTGTGTCCTCGAAGTGACCTCGGGTGTTGTTCTGGGATCATCTCGACTGGTTCGCTCATCTTCGGGCGTTGAATCCCGGGCTGTACATGTAGGGCGCCCAGTTCGTATTCGGCCGAGTTGTGTCGAGATAGAAGATCTCCCCATCACCCTTGACTGCAAGCAAGGTGGATGCCCATCGCCCGGAGCCCTTGTTCGGGTCCAGAATGACCGCCACGAAGCCGTCAGTACTCTTATTCGGCGAATCCTGCCCCACATGCGCAGAAACCGACGAACCACGATGTGACGCCGCCACGAGCATGGCACCGGCCACCACGCAGATCACCCCCACCGCCGTGAGTCTCCAGAGATCACGTGATCTCGCCAATCGATCCGGTTCCTGGGTTCGAACTTCATTCATCTTTCGATCTCCCTCGCGTTTGTTCCACTTTCAAGACAATGCACGACCTCGAAATCGGTGAAACCATCACCTTCATCGGAAGACACCACCCGAAGCGCGCCGATCTCAGAACATTTCAGATCGTACCGTTTCGCCACGATCGAACCATCACGCAACACCGTCAAACGTCCTTGATGAAGGTCGATCACCAGCTCGCTGCCCTCACTCTTTTCAGTGATCGGCATTCCGGCACCTGGAACGACTTCAGGAAAACGTGATTCCATGCCGAGACCTGATCGAAACGGAGGATCTTCCTGTAGAGCGAGTTCCATAATGACCCGATCCTTTTCGTCCTGGATCATCAGGACACTGCGCCCCCGAAGCGTGTATTTGAATCGAACCGTCGAGGTCCCATCCCTTGGAATGAATGTCATCTTCTCAACACCACCCCCAACCGAATCCCCGGGTGGTGAGTTCGAAGTCCATGTTCCACATTCGGTGAACCGGGATCTTCCGAGATCGGTGATCACGAGCTCACGCCATCTGACATCACAGGTACCCGTGTGGATCTGGAAGGCGATGTGTCCCTCGAGTCGAGCCAGATCCAGCAGATCACCACATGGGACACCATTCACCCATGTCCGAAGATGGATGCCTTCGGCCTCGATTCGATACCTGTTCCATTGCCCGAGCTTGAACGCCGCTCGAGCCGGTTCATCATCGATCAGTGGATCCAGCCATCCCCTGAGACCCTCCTCGTAGATCCCTCCCGACCATTTCCGTTCGGTGGTCTCGACTTCGACCTGGTATCCACGAAGTCGACTCCTTGGATCCGTTGGATCATCGATTCGACTTCTGATCTGCCACCCTGAGTTTCCACCCGGTTCGATGTGCACTTCACCCTCGAGGATGAAATCACCCCAGATGCGATCACTCATCAGGAATGCGTTGCGATCTCCCGCACCGTAACCATGAAGGATTCCATCCTGGTATTCGATCGTGGCCTCACCTGATACCACTGTCCACCCCTTCAGCCCCTCGACCGGAAGCAGCCTGGTCTTCGCGCCCTCCACGGCGATCGGTGGCATCCGACCGGAGACATCCTGTGCACCTGCACTTTCCCAACTCATGCAGATCACGCATGACACGATGAGGGATGAGATCGTCTTCCGTGGAGCCGTGGGATCGTTCATGACTGCAGGATACCTGCTGAAATCGATGTCATGACGGATCGTCGTGTTCATGATTGGACGTTTTCAGCCACTGTTCCGCCGTTCAACTGCCCTAGAATCGAAGCATGTTCAGGACGATCGCAATCACAAGTCTGTTCACCATGGCGTTGAACGTACCGACTCATGCTCAACAAGGTGATCGTCGGGGCGAGGATCAACCAACCCTTCCCGCCGCTTTCGATCGCCCACCATCTCCGGCACGATCCGCGGAAGAGGAACTCGAATCATTTCTGCTTCCACCCGGCTTCAAGATAGAACTCGTCGCCTCCGAACCGCTTGTCGAGGATCCGGTCGCGATGTGCTTCGATGCTTCAGGACGTCTGTGGGTCGTTGAAATGCGCGGATACATGAACGACATCGATGGAAGTGATGAAACCCGTCCCGTGGGACGCATCGTGGTGCTGGTCGATGATGACCTGGATGGTCGCATGGATCGTTCCATTCCGTTTCTCGAGAATCTTATTCTGCCCCGCGCGATCGCACCCGCACACGACGGCATCCTCTTCGTGGAACCACCGCACCTCGTTCATGCACGTGATCTCGATGGTGACCTTCGGGCCGACGATGTTCGTGTCCTTGCGTCCGGGTTCGGTGGGATTGAAAATCCGGAGCATGCAGGCAACGGCCTGTCCTGGGGGATCGATGGATGGCTCGAGTGCTCGCAACATCCCTACAGATACCGATTGATAGACGATGCTCATGACATAGAGATCCAGAGGGTCCGCCCTCATGGTCAATGGGGTGTGGCGGTGGATGACCTCGGACGCTGCTGGTACTCCCCCAACTCCGAACCCCTTCTGGTCGATCTTTTTCCGAAACACTACGCGGTTCGAAACGACCAGGAGGACCGGTTTCACGGCGTGGGCGTGGCCGTTGCCACCAGCAGGAGGGTTCGACCGGCCATGCGTACGCCGGGTGTGAATCGTGGTTATCAGAAGAATGTTCTCGACGGCACTGGTCGTCTGTCCACGTTCACCGGTGCCTGTGGACCCGGCGTCTACCGTGACGACCTTCTCGGGGATGACGTTCGAGGCGACCTTTTCGTCTGCGAAGTCGCCGGGAATCTGATCAAGCGATTCGACATCACACAGAGCGATGATGGAACGATCGCGGCGAATCCCGTCGACGATCCCATCGAATTCCTGACCTCGACCGATGAGCGTTTCCGACCCGTTCAGATCATGACCGGACCCGACGGCTCCCTGTATGTCTGTGACATGTACCGGGGAATCATCCAGCATCGGATCTACATGACCAGTTTTCTCAGAAGACAGGTAGAAGCGCGTGGTCTCGAGTCCCCCGCCGCACTCGGGAGGATCTGGAGAATCGTTCCAGTGGACGGTCCGCTTCGCAGTGTCGTCGATCTTCGTGGTCTGGATGATACCGAACTCCTCACTCACCTCTTTGCGCGGAATGGCACGAACCGGGATGCCGCGCAACGTCTTCTCATCGAACGGGATGCGATCGGGACCGCACCCCTCATCCGAGAGATGACTCGAAGTTCTATCGACGTCGAAAACCGTCTCCGTGGACTTTGGACCCTGCACGCACTTGGTGTGATCGACATGGAGGATCTTCGATTCGCCGGCTCCGATTCCAATCCCATGATCCGGCGTGCCGGGCTTCGCATCTCGGAATCAACCCTGAGTGGGAAGGAGCTCCTGAATCGATGTCGGGCGTCACTGGACGATCCCGTCATCGATGTTCGGGTCCAGGCGATGTTGTCAGTGTCGGCTTCCGACGACCCACGTGTTCTCGAAGTTCTTTCACGGGCGTTTTCCTCCAACCCCACATCAGCGGCCATGGAATCGGCGATCCGGTCATCATTGCACGGACGGAGGATGGAACTCCTCGAACGCATCACGCGTGGGGAAATCATCCTCGAGCGGACACCGACCGATCAAGCTCTGCTCCGGGAGGCGACGGATCAGATTCTCCGAAGTCAGAATCCGGAGACGACTGCAGAACTTCTCGCCTTCGCGGCAAGCGCCTCGGGAGAACGTGAGTGGCAGCGACGGATCGTCATCGATCGCTTCGCATCCCGGATGTCTCTCGGTGGCGATTCGCCTCGAAAGGTCCGTATCACCCGTCCTCCACCCGGATGGCCGGAACTTCTCATGGAAGCCCCTTCACCGACCGTGGTTCGGGCAAGATCCATCGATGAGCACCTCATCTGGCCGCATCGAAACGGCTATCTCGATCAGGTGATCCAGACCACTGTCGATTTCAACGATCCGGATTCCGTGCTGGCCCGCGGGCAACGTCTCTATGTGAATTGTCTTTCATGTCATCAAGGTGATGGGCGCGGTCTCTATCCGGTGTATCCACCCCTTGCTGAGAGTGAATACGTCCGTGGTGATCCAAACGACCTGATTTCCATCGTTCTGCATGGACTTGAGGGACCGATCACCGTTCGTGGACTTCAGTATCAACAATCGATGCCTCCGATCGCCCTTGGATCCGATGAGGATGTCGCCGCCGTCCTGACCTACGTCCGGCATGCATGGGGAAATCAATCACCACCGATCACACCATCCATGGTGACCAAGGTCCGTGAATCGACTCGTGACAGGCAGGGACCTCTTCGTGTCGAGGATCTCGCACGTCCAAGGTGATCGATCCCGTTGCTCATGGTTCCCGAATGTCGTTGATCCTCGATCCAAGAAGAGCCAACGCCATTTCGGTCGCCGGGTCGGGCCTCTCGATTCCTTCCCCATCATCCAGTGGGATGTCGGCGCCACGCAGCGAATGCCACATCGACCGAGCGTCGAGAATCTTCCTGGTCTGTTCGACCGATGTCGAGATCCTGATGTGTGGTTGCACTCCCCAGTTTCCCGGAGACGTCTCCCGGTCGACGAATCTCCACTCATCCGGGGATCCATTCGCGACTGGAAGCTGGTACCAGGCGACCGTGACTCGTATCAGGCAATCCTGGGATGATCCGGACAGCAACCCCTGCACGGACCCTTTTCCAAAGGTTCTTTCACCGAGAATGATCGCCCTGTCTCTGTTCTTGAGTAGACCGGCGACGAGTTCTGATGCGCTTGCCGATGATTCGTCCACGAGAATCACCAGTGGTAGGCCTTCGAGCTCCGAATGCCTGGGATCTGCATGTTGGATCTCCATGCGATCATCACGTCCGATCGATCGGAAGACCGGACCATCTCCCATGAAGAGGTTGATCATCTCCTCTGCAACCGTGACTTGTCCTCCTGGATTCGCTCGAAGATCGATGATCAGACCTTCCAGACGCCCTCCACAACTCAGGGCCTGAGCCTGTGCGATCTGAAGTGCGATTCGTACATCACGCGCACCACCCGCGGCAAAGCGTTCCAGTCTCAGATATCCGATCCGTGTTCGATCATCCGCCAACCACCACCATGTTGGGAGACCATCCTCGTCGAGGCCGATCTGACGCCACCCCGTCACGTTCAGATTGGTGACCGGTCCGAGTCGGACCATGACCGATTCGGACGTGTCATCGGCATGTTCGACACGGAGTTCGATCTCCTCACGACCACCTTCGTCGACCATGTCAGCCAATCCGATCGCGCCGATCCGTTCAATGGGGATTCCCTCGACTTCGAGAAGAACGTCTCCGTCGACAACTCCCGCTCGCTTCGCCGGACCACCGTTGTGTGGTCTGAGAATGATCCGACCGTCGACATCCTCTTCGATCCGAACACCAATGCCACGGTATCCACGTCCACTTGATTTCACATACTGCTTGAATTCCCGTGGCCAGATCACCGAGGTCTGCTTGTCCATGGCACCTGCGGCTCCGTCACCGAAGACCCGCATAGAAAACGAGCCCGGAAGCGTCCCTTCTGCAAGAGTCATCTGTGCGTCATCGAGTTCCACCAGCAATCTGATCGTCTCCTGATCCGTCCGTTCAGGAAGATCGTTCTCGATGTACCTCACGAACGCATCTGGTATCAGATGGCCCTTTTGGATCAAAGTCCGGGTGATCAGTCTCAATTCCTCGACACCGGCATCATGAATCGTCTCACGATCGACTCCGTCGACGTGAAGATCCTCGAAGTACCCAATGGCTCGCGCGGTGTTCATTATCCGTTCTCGGATCGAGGTCCCCGACCTCACCGACCCACCCTCGTTCGAATCGACGTCATCGATCCATTCAGGAGCACTTTCAGACTCGAGCATCTCCAGCGCGATCTTGGGATCGACCATGCGGATGTTCTTCAATCGGTCCCTGTTTCGAGAGGCGATCCTTCTGGGAAACAATGAAGGAATCTTCATCATCGACTCGTCGTCGATGATCCATTCAAGTGCCATGGCCATCGTCGCACTGCGTGCGGCGGATCCGAATTCACCGGACTGTTCCGCACCGAGGGCGTCATCGATGAGACGGCTTCTCGTCTTCATGGGATCCATCCCGTCCGGAAGCCGATCACCCTCGTCCCCCGAGGACGCCCAGTGCGTGATTCGATCCAACTCATCGGTTTCTTCGTCGAGAATCTCCTCAAGTCTGATGCGTCGCTCCATCGCGAGTGCATCGAGCATCGTTTCTACGTTTCTCGCATGCTGCCGGACATCGGGATCCGTGTCCTGAAGCAGAAGATGGAGGGTGTCCTGCAGATCACCGTCATCGGCGATCTTCCACGGGATGTTTCGACGCGAGTCCGGCATGTTCCATGAAGCGTCACCTGAATATCGATCGAGCCTCGGAAGAGGAGCGGAGCACGATGCGATCACCAGAACGCACGTCATGACCAGTGTCGATGGAACGACTCGCGTGATCATGGCAGCATGCATGAGCGTTCACCTGGTCCTGGAAGAGTGCACGCGCCCGTGGTTCCCGAGAACCTTCTTCTGTTCGAGGCGATCGTCCGGTATCCGAAGTTTCGAATCGGTCCCGGCACCAGCCACAGAACCCTTGAAAGGATTCTCCATGGACCTCCCAGCATCCGAAGTATCCGGATGACCGCTGAACTTCTCACGAAGTGTTCATCAAGTGCGAGAAGGTGAACGGTGTTCCTGTCTCCGTCCCCCTCGTTCCTGAAGCATCTCTGCCAGGTGATTCCGTCGATTGGAGCGTATCGAAGGACTCTTCCGGCGTCACGCTTCAGGCAGAAGTTCACGAACCGGTTGCACATGGCGCATTCGCCATCGAAGAAGATGATGTACGACTCTCGTTCTGGCACACGACCAGTATATGCAGGCATCCGGTCGGAACGACCGGATGCCTGCTCATTGTTCTCGATGCGTTCGTCCGAACGCTGTTCAGCGCCTGCGTCTTCGCAAGGCACCCATCGAAGCGAGTGTGATGACGGTCGCGCCTGCCGGGACTGGTGCGTCGTTCGAATTGAAGACCCACCCATCCCACGAGCCATCCGTGATCATTCGATCAC
>Ga0315320_10004903_pt1 | contig 10969 bp, 12 predicted proteins | sample M140m21515metaG_FD_203458 | JGI IMG/M metagenome (GOLD analysis project Ga0315320, IMG submission 203458) | Ammonia-oxidizing marine archaeal communities from Monterey Bay, California, United States - M1 40m 21515 | ecosystem: Environmental > Aquatic > Marine > Coastal | place: USA: California...
CAACGACTATAGCATCGTATTTTGTTTCCATCAATTTGTTTTTTGTTCTTTTAGGTAATTATCAAATATAAATATTTTTGAATTGAATTCTAATAAATTGAATATATTTAGAGTTATATTGTTATTGATTCAAAACCTAATATAACGATTTAAGTTAAAATCAATTTAAAACAATTGAATTCCTATAAAACAACCAATAAATTTAAACATGAAATCTTTAATATTATCTTTCATTACCCTAAGCTTCATCCTTTCTTGTCAAAATCAAAAAAAATCTACTCCTCCCCAAGAAGAATCAGTTTATAAGTTGTCTTTAGCTCAATGGTCTTTCAATAAAAGCTTTAAATCTGGTGATGTTTCTCCTTATGAGTTTGCCAAAATGGCAAGTGAACTGGGCTTTGAAGGCTTGGAATATGTCAGTCAGCTCTACACTGACGTTATGGAAAGCGAGGATAAGCCAGTTGCTATCCAAGCATTTGTAGATAAAAACAATGCTCTTGCAGCCCAATATAAAATCAAAAATGTTTTGATCATGGTTGATGATGAAGGAGATCTCTCAACCTCAGATGAAAACAGTCGTTTGAAAGCAATTGAAAATCATAAACTATGGATTCAGGCTGCGCATAAGATGGGATGCAGTGCGATTCGATTAAACCTTCATGGAGAGGATGATGTAACATTATGGACTACAAATTCTATAACAAGCCTTCAGACACTTTCCGAATTCGCTAAACCATTAAACGTCAATATTATAGTTGAAAATCATGGAGGAAACTCTTCCAATGCCAGTTTATTGATGAATGTAATTAATCAAGTTAAATTTGATAATTGCGGAACATTACCTGATTTTGGTAATTTTTGCTTGAGTAAAGATTGGGGTTCTCTAAAGGATAACAAATGTAACAACCCTTACGATCCTTACTTGGGTGTTAGTGAAATGATGCCAAAGGCTTTTGGGGTGAGTGCTAAAGCGTATGATTTCGACACTGACGGAAACGAAACAATCCTAGACTACCAAAAACTTCTCTCTATTGTAAAAAAATCTGGCTACAAGGGATTTATTGGAGTTGAATATGAGGGAGATCATTTGTCCGAAGAAGAGGGGATTATCGCTACAAGAAAATTAATTGAAAAAACGGTTAGTAATTTGTAAAAATGAAGTTGTTTACAAGACTTCAACTCTCTTTTTTATTTTTTCTAGAGTTTTTTATTTGGGGGGGATGGTTTGTAACCATGGGCACCTTTCTTTCTCAAAACTTTAGTGCAAGTGGAAATGAGTTAGCAATGGCTTATGAAACCCAATCTATTGGTGCCATTATTGCTCCCTTTATCATTGGCTTAATTGCTGATCGTTATTTTGCAGCGCAGAAGATTTTAGGAATACTTCACTTACTGGGTGCTGGCCTTCTCTTTCTTGCAGGGGAATCAGATAGTTTTTCTCAGTTTTACCCCTATATTTTTATGTATATGCTGTTGTATATGCCAACGCTAGCTTTAGTAAATTCAGTTGCCTTTCATCAAATGAAAAACCCTTCAAAAGAATTTGCTTCCATCCGAGTTCTAGGAAGTTTGGGGTGGATTATTGCAGGTCTAACTATTGGATATTTAGCATGGGAAAGCACACAGTTATTAAAATATACTTTTTATATGACCTCTTTGGCTTCAGCAATTCTTGGTACTTATAGTTTTTTTCTCCCCAATACACCCCCAAAATTAAAGTCCGGTGAAAAAATCGGTTTAAAAGAAATTTTAGGCCTTGATGCACTGACGCTGCTTAAAGACAGAAGTTACCTTGTTTTTTTTGTAGCGTCTGTGTTAGTTTGTATTCCTCTAGCTTTTTATTATCAGCATGCCAATCAATTTTTAAACGAAGTAGGAATGAAGGCTGCTGCCTCTAAAATGGTAATGGGTCAAATTTCGGAAGTCTTTTTTTTATTACTCCTTCCACTTTTCTTAAATCGCTACGGACTTAAGAAGGTGCTTATTTTTGGAGTACTTGCCTGGGGACTTCGATACCTCTTATTTGCCTACGGAGATGCTGGTGAAAATACATGGATGCTGCTATTTGGTATTATCTTACATGGAATTTGCTATGATTTTTTCTTTGTTTCTGGACAGATATATACAGATTTTAAAGCTGGAGAGCAATTCAAAAGTTCGGCCCAAGGGCTTATTACTCTTGCAACTTATGGTCTTGGTATGTTGATCGGTTTTCGATTTGCCGGATGGCTTACTGATCAATATGTCAGTGAAAGTGGTCATTATTGGGATCAGATATGGATTCAACCCGCTATTTTTTCTTTTGTTATTTTAATCTTATTTTTATTTTCTTTTAAAAACGAAACCATCAAAATAAAATCAACATGAGTAAAATAAGACTAGGTGTTTTAGGCGGAGGAGGTGACTCTTTAATAGGAGTACTTCATCGCGTAGCCTCAAGCATGTATGACCGATACGAAATAGTAGGAGGTGTATTTAATCCAGTACATGATGAAAATATAAAGTTTGCAGAGCAAATTGGTGTGAACACTGAACGTGTATATGTAGACTTTGATACATTAATTGCTGAAGAAGTTAAGAAACCCAAAGAAGAACGGATCGAAGTCGTTTCTGTACTAACTCCAAACTTTTTGCACTTCCCTATGGCAAAAAAACTTCTTGAAAATGGTTTTCATGTGATTTGTGAAAAACCACTCACTACTACTTATGACGAGGCAAAAGAACTTGAGGCTCTTCAAAAAGAACACAACGCAATTTTTGCGGTTACCTACACCTATACTGGTTATCCTATGGTTCGTCACATGAAACATATGATTGCTCAAGGAGAGCTTGGAGAAATCCAAAAAATAGACGTTCAATATTATCAGGGATGGATCAATCCCGTTATTCACGATCCTGAGATCCGCAAAACGGTGTGGCGCTTGGATCCAAAAAAAGCTGGAATAAGTTCTTGTATTGGTGATATCGGAACTCATGCGTTTCAAATGACCGAATACCTTACAGGGATGGAAGTAAAATCAATCCTTGCAGATTTAAATATGTTGTATGAGGACAATACTTTAGACATTGATGGTACGGTTCTTGTCCGATTTTCTGACACAGTAAAAGGAGTGATCCGAGCCAGTCAAATTGCCACAGGTGAGGAAAATGGACTAACAGTTGCAGTCTACGGTAAAAAAGGCGCTTACAGGTGGGAACAAGAAAACCCAAACTTTCTTTATCACCTCAAAGATGACGAACCAAGAAGGGTTATCAAGCCAGGAAATGCATACGCTTCTGCTGTAGCTCAAGATGGCACAAAACTGCCTGGAGGACACCCCGAAGGGATCTTTGATGCTATGGGAAATATTTACAAAGGAGTTGCAAAAGCACTTCGGAATGAAAAATCATTTGATGGTGAATATCCTACTATGAACGACGGAGTTCGTGGGATGCTCTTTATCGAAAAAGTTGTAGAATCACATAAAAACGGAAATGTATGGCTCAGCCTGGAAAACAAATGAACACAATAAAAGGACCCGGTGTATTTCTTGCACAGTTTGTTGATAGTAAAGCTCCATTTAATTCCTTAGATGGAATGTGTAAATGGGCTGCAGATTTGGGTTACAAAGGAATTCAAATACCCACATGGGAACATTTTTTAATCGACTTGGATAAGGCCGCTGAGAGTCAAACGTATTGTGATGAACTCAAAGGTAAAATCAACTCCTATGGTCTAGAAATAACCGAGCTCTCTACTCATTTACAAGGGCAATTGGTTGCGGTACATTCCGCTTACGATCTCATGTTTGACAGTTTTGCACCTGAGGAGGTAAGAAATAATCCAAAGGCTCGTACTTCCTGGGCTATTGAAACTATGAAAAAAGCAGCTATTGCAAGTAAGCGCCTAGGTTTAAAAACCCATGCAACTTTTTCTGGTGCACTTCTTTGGCATACTTGGCATCCTTGGCCTCAACGCCCAGCCGGATTAGTTGAGTTAGGATTTAAAGAGCTGGCAAATCGGTGGAAGCCTATACTTGACGTGTTTGACGATAATGGAGTGGATGTATGTTATGAAATTCATCCCGGTGAAGACCTCCACGATGGAGTGACCTTTGAACGCTTTTTAGAAGCTACTGGAAATCACAAACGCGTAAATATTCTCTATGATCCAAGTCACTTTGTATTACAACAGCTGGACTATATCGAATATATTGATCATTACCATGAGTTCATCAAATCATTCCATGTTAAGGATTCAGAATTTAAACCCAATGGTAAAAAAGGAGCTTTTGGGGGATATGGTGACTGGATTGATCGTGCTGGAAGATACCGTTCTCCAGGTGATGGTCAAATTGATTTTAAAACCATTTTTACTAAACTGACAGAATACGGATGTGATTTATGGGCTGTAATGGAATGGGAATGCTGTATCAAAAGCCCAGAACAGGGAGCAAGAGAAGGAGCGCCTTTTATTCAAAATCACATTATTGAAGCTACTCAGAAAACATTTGATGATTTTGCAGGGGGCAGTTCTGATGAAGAATTTCTAAAAAATATCCTTGGTTTAAAATGAAAAAAATTTTTATCCTAAGCGTTGCATTAGCATTACTAGCTGCTACTAGCTTACCTTATCAAACTGAAGCAAAACAAGATTGGGAAACTCTCTTTGATGGAGAAACTCTCAATGGCTGGCACAGGTACAATAGAAAGGGAGTAACTCCAGTCTGGACTGCGAAGGATGGAATCTTAACCTTTGATCCTTCACTTCGTCCAAAAGGGGATTATATACATGATATCGTCACAGATAAGAGCTATAAAAGTTTTGAACTATCTATTGAATGGAATATATCAGAAGGTGGAAATAGTGGAATTTTTTGGGGTATACAGGAAGGAGAATCCTTTAGCAAGCCCTATTCTACAGGACCAGAAATTCAGGTTTTAGACAATGAACGCCATCCAGATGCTAAAGCTAATCCAAAGTTTCATCAAGCAGGGGCACTTTATGACTTAGTTCAGCCTACTAAAGATGTATGTAATCCTGCAGGAGAATGGAACCATATTTTACTCTCTATCGATCATGATCTAAACAAAGGAAGCGTAACACTAAATGGGACAAAAATTGTAGAATTCCCCCTTAGTGGTCCTGAATGGGACACCTTGGTATCCAACTCAAAATTTAACGATGATTGTAATTTCAAATACTTTGGCAAATTTAAATCTGGAAAAATTGGATTACAGGATCATTCAGATAAAGTCTCCTTCAGAAACATTAAAATTAGAAAACTATAATAAAATCATTGTATGATAAGATCCATGACGGGTTACGGAAAAAAAGAAACCCTGTGGGAGGATAAACGCATCAGTATAGAAATACGCGCACTGAATAGTAAGAATGCCGATGTAAACTTAAGAACTCCCTCTTACATCAGATCTCTCGATACTGAAATTCGTAAGCGTCTGGCTGCCAAAATGAATAGAGGAAAAATTGATTTAAATATTCATATCGAATTTAATGGAGAAAATGCACCTACTAAAATCAACACCCAGGTCGTTAATTCGTATGTCAAGCAACTAGAGGCCCTGGGCAATTCAACTTTTAGTGAACGCCTTGCCCTAGCTATGCGTTTACCAGATACCCTAACTTCAGAACGCGAGGTATTAAGCGATCAAGAGAAAGATGCCGTTTTTACTCTTTTAAATCAGGTAATCGAAGAAATCAATTCATACCGAGCAGATGAAGGTGCAGAACTTGAGAAAGACTTTTTACATCGAATTGGGTTAATCGAAAATCATTTAGAAAACGTCAAAAAAATCGATCCTGAACGGAATCATAAAATTGAACTTAGACTCAAGGATGCTCTAGAAGATTTAAAAATTGAAGTGGATGCCAATCGTTTCGAACAGGAATTGATTTATTACCTTGAAAAGTTTGATATTACAGAAGAAAAAGTTCGTCTTAAAAACCACCTAGACTATTTTACAAAAATCATGAAAAGTGAAGTGCCCGTAGGAAAAAAATTAGGGTTTATAGCACAAGAAATAGGACGAGAAATAAACACCATAGGATCCAAAGCCAATCACTCTGAACTTCAGAAAATCGTTGTTCAGATGAAAGATGAGTTGGAGAAAATAAAAGAACAACTTTTAAATATTCTCTAAGGTGAAGACTGGAAAGCTCATCGTGTTCTCTGCACCTTCTGGAAGTGGTAAAACAACCTTAGTCCAGCATTTACTTTCTCAGTCCCTACCCCTCGGTTTTTCTATTTCAGCAACTTCCAGAGCCCCTCGGGCAAAAGAGCAGAACGGAATAGATTATCATTTTATGACTCCAAAAAAATTTCAAGAAAAAATTCAACAGGATGCTTTTTTGGAATATGAAGAGGTTTATCAAGGATTGTATTACGGAACACTACTATCGGAATTAAATCGGCTTTGGAATCAAGAAAAACATATCCTTTTCGATATTGATGTAATAGGAGGCTTAAATATTAAAAAGAAATATCCCAACAACACCCTTGCTATTTTTGTTCAACCCCCCTCAATTAAAATTTTAGAAGAACGTTTAAAAAAACGTGCTACGGATAGTGAAGAAACTATACAAAAACGCATTCAAAAAGCACAAATGGAAATTGAATATGCTCCAAAGTTTGATACCGTACTTATTAATAAAGATTTAAAAACTGCTAAAAAAGAGGTGGTCCAAGTCGTTCGGAACTTTATAGAATCTTAGTGGAATTTATACCTTTGCTGTGTGAAAAAAGTTGGGCTTTATTTCGGGACTTTTAATCCTATTCATAACGGACATATAGCTCTGGGGAATTATTTTATTGAATATACTGATTTAGATGAAGTCTGGTTTATCGTAAGCCCTCAAAATCCTTTTAAGCTAGATCAAGAGCTTTTAGCAGAAAACCACCGATTAGAAATGGTTCGTCTTGCATTAGAGAACCATCCAAATCTAAGCTATTCAGATATTGAATTTGATCTACCTAAACCTAGTTACACCATCAAAACCCTTCGCTTCCTTATAAAAAAAGAAGCTGCAATTATATTTGCCCTTTTGATGGGAGAGGATAACTTAGTGTATTTTGATCAATGGAAAGAATTTGAATCCATTTTAAAACTTGTTGACTTGTACGTATACCCAAGGAAACATCAAAATGAAATTCCTGAAAGCCTTTTAAAACATCCTAAAATAGAACTTGTTCCTGCTCCAAAATTAGATTTTGCTTCTCGAGATATAAGAAAAATCTTAAGCAGAGGAGGTGAAGCAAAAAGTTTGATTCCTGCCCAAATAGTGACCTATTTAGAAGAAAATAAGTTTTATCAATAATTTTTCTTTCTTTAAAGATCTACATTAAAATTGGAAGGTCATCTCGAATAGGCTCTATGAGGCATTCTTTTCAGTATAAAACATTGGACTCTCTCTTTGAATTAAAATGATGTATGTTGTAAGATCGATTTATATTACTTTCAGACTAATTCTGAGTCTTTGGGTTCAATAAAAGAAAAAAATTGATTGATAAAGCTATTCCAATATTATGGGAACACATTCAACTGTTTGAACACCCATTATTAACTACCTAAAAGTTGGGGTAAAACCACAAGTTCAATGGTACTCTTTTAAAACTTCATTTTCCAGTCGTTTGCAAATGGCTTTTCTCGACCAATCTTGAAGGGCTGGAAAATTATTGGTAACTACTCTGTTTCCTTTAAGAAGGGATTCAATAAAAACTTCCATTTCGAAAACTTGCTCCGCTTTCAGCATTTTGGCACAACTTCCTTGCATTAAAAACCGCCCTGCCTCTGAATCGGGATCGCCTATGGAAAGTATAGGAACTCCAGTCGCCATATATTCCAATAACTTCCCCGAGATCATTTGTGTTTGCGCTCCTTTAAAAATAAAATTCAATAATAAATGGGCGTTTTTCATCAACTGAATCGCTTCTTTATGAGAGAGGTAGCCTCTGTTGATGACTTTGATAAGCGGTAATGCCTTTTGAATTTCAGTAAAAATTTCCGTGGAAATCTGACCTGACAAACTCAGTTGAATGGCATGCTGTTCTTGAAATTTTGCGAGTGCCTTAATAACAGAATCGTATTCTTGATTATGTGTTAATAGACCTGTAAAAACAACATGGAAAATCCCTTTAGGAGGCATTCCCATTATAGAGGCCATTAAATCGGCATCATAACCATTGGGAAGCGCAGTAAAAGTTTGTTTGGGTGCTATGGCTTTTAGCTGATCGTGGAGTTTTCCACCCAGGGTAGTGAGTATCCCATTCGCTTTTTGTAAAACCAGTTTTTCTAGGGCTTGGTCTTTTGCAATCGATTTTTGAGTTCTATACAAGGAGGCGTTGTAGAAAAGATCTGCCCAGGGATCACGAAAATCTGCCCACCATGAAATTGGATAGGTGTCTTTTAAGGCCAAGCCTATCAAATGAGTAGAATGCGGAGGGCCCGTTGTGATCAAATATGAAAAAGATTCCTCTTTTAAAAGTTTCTTTGCCGCTTTCAGTGCAAAAGGAATCCAGCCTTTTCGTGCATCGGGTATAAAATAGTTCCCCCGAATGTAAGCTGCTATTTTTTGAAACAGTGATTTCGTTTTTACTACGCCTTGAGGAATACCCCCTCGATTATTTCCAGAAACCAAGCGAGAATACCAACGTAAAGGCTCTCGGGTTTGGGTTTTAATAACTCGAATTCCATCTACTTCTTTCAAAAGGCTTGGGTCCAGTGTAGGAAAGGAGGCTTGCCTTTCGTCAACGGTAATAACCACGGGTTCCCAACCCAATAGTCTCAAATGCTTAGCAAAATACATCCAACGTTGTACCCCCGAGCCTCCCGATGGGGGCCAGTAATAAGTTATAATTAAAATCTTTTTAGGAGTTAAACTCACTGTATTTTTTTTGCCTTCCATAAAGGTACGGAAGAACAGGCTTCCCCGTAAAATAAACTTTTAGCAACGCCCTGAAGGCGCTGAATGAGTTGAATGTAAGCGTCTTTTGGAATATTGGCGTCTGAACATCCTTTAATAATAATGGGCTTGTTTTGATACGGGGCTAGATCGATTGCCCTGATACAGTCGCAAAATAATTTTTGCTCTAAATCAATTAAAGTCCCCAAAACAAGGGTTTGTGCATAGGGTTGTAAATAAACAGTCACTAAAAGACTAGCCCAAGCAGGTAATATCGCATCCGACGTGCAATCCAATGCAATGTGGTGATCTTGGTATTGAGTCCAATCGTGTCCTTTTAAAACTTCTCGGAAGGGTTTTTCTCTCAAAAAAAATCCTTCTTCAAGCCATTGTGCTATATCAATAAAAGTTCGGGTTCCAAACGGAACATGCTCTTCTAAGTCGAATGTAATCAACGCACTTTGAGCAACTTTATTGACAATGGGTCCCGTCATGATTAGAGCATTCCCAGTTCGAGTTTGGCTTCCTCGCTCATCAAATCCTGAGTCCAAGGTGGGTCAAAGGTAATCTCTACTTCAGCAGATTTTACCTCATCTAAAGATTTTACCTTTTCCTCTACTTCCATTGGAAGAGACTCAGCAACTGGACAATTGGGTGTAGTAAGGGTCATTAATATTTTAACATCCAAGTCTTCATTGACAAAAACATCATAAATCAATCCCAATTCATAAATATCAACGGGAATCTCTGGATCATAAATGGTTTTTAAAACCGTTACTATTTTTTCTCCAAGGGCATTGGTATCAATCGTTTCTGACATAATTATTTAATTCAATTGTGTTTGAAAGGCCACAGCATACATTTTTATCTGTTTGATCATGGAAACCAGACCATTGGCACGGGTGGGTGATAAATGTTCTTTTAGTCCAATTTTATCAATAAAATCAGTGTCTGCAGCTAGGATATCATTGGGATGCTGATCAGAAAATACACGAATTAAAATTGCAATAATTCCTTTGGTAATAATTGCATCACTGTCTGCCGTAAAATTTAATTTATCTTCCTCTAACTCGGCGTGAACCCATACTTTACTCTGGCATCCTTTGATAATGTTGCTGTCTGTTTTGTATTCTTCAGCGATTAAAGGAAGTGATTTTCCCAAGTCGATCATGTATTCATAACGTTGCATCCAGTCTTCGAATAACGAAAACTCTTCTACAATCTCATCTTGAATATTTTGTATTGTTTTCACACTTAAAATTATAAAATTATTGCAACATGGCTACTGCTCTTCTGATTCCCGCTTCCAAACGATCGATTTCTTCAAAGGTGTTGTAAAAAGAAAAAGATGCCCGTATCGTTCCTGGGATTTCATAAAAGTCCATGATGGGTTGAGCACAATGATGTCCCGTTCGAACAGCTATACCCATTTGATCTAAAATACTTCCAATATCATAAGGATGAAATGACCCTACGTTAAAAGAAATAACTGCTGTTTTTTCTTTGGCTTCCCCATAGATCTTTAATCCATCTATACGTTGCAAAGCCGTTGTGGCATAAGCCAATAATTCTGCTTCATAACGCGCAATGGTCTCAATACCAATCCCGTTCATATAATCCAATGCGGCACCAAAAGCGATACCCCCTGCGATATTAGGCGTTCCTGCCTCAAACTTATGTGGTAAATCTGCATAGGTTGTTTTTTCAAAAGTAACCGTTGCAATCATTTCTCCCCCTCCTTGATAGGCAGGAAGTGCATTGAGCAATGCTGATTTGCCATACAACATTCCTACTCCCGTAGGCCCGCATAATTTGTGCGCAGAGGTCACATAATAATCCACATCCAATGCTTGTACATCCGCTTTGATATGGGGTGATGCTTGAGCCCCATCAATCAAAACTTTAGCGCCTTTCTGGTGGGCTTTATCAATAATTTCTTGAATGGGATTGATTGTTCCCAAGGCATTGGAAACATGGTTTACAAAAACCAATTGGGTTTTGGAATTCAAAAGAAGCTCAAACGCATTCATATCTAAAGTCCCCTCAAGGGTCATTGGAATGACTTTCAAT
>Ga0315320_10004904_pt1 | contig 10969 bp, 7 predicted proteins | sample M140m21515metaG_FD_203458 | JGI IMG/M metagenome (GOLD analysis project Ga0315320, IMG submission 203458) | Ammonia-oxidizing marine archaeal communities from Monterey Bay, California, United States - M1 40m 21515 | ecosystem: Environmental > Aquatic > Marine > Coastal | place: USA: California...
AGCCGCCGCTGACCGAGGCGTACTCTCCGGTGGCTTCGTTGGAGTGTCCGCCGCTGACCGAGGCGAACTCGCCGCTGGCGACGTTGTCGTAGCCACCGATCACCGCGGCCCAGTCGCCGGACGCTGCAGCTCTGGCACCCCCGCTGACCGAGGCGTAGTCGCCACTAGCATCGTTGTTGGAGCCGCCGCTGACCGAGGCGTAGTTGCCGCTGGCATCGTTGTAGCCGCCGCCGGACACGCTGCTGTCGAGACCGGAGGCCAGGTTGTAGATGCCGCCGGACACGCTGCTCCAGCTCGCTGCGGCCTCGTTGTACCGCCCGCCAGACACGCTGGTGGCGTACCCCGTGGCGTCGTTGGACTCGCCCCCGCTCACCGTCGAGTACGCGCCCGATGCGGCGTTGTCGTAGCCACCCATCACCGCGCTGTTGGAGTTGCTGGCGACGTTGGCGTAGCCGCCCAACACCGCGCTGTAGAACCCAGAGGCGGTGTTGGCGTACCCGCCCACGGCCACGCCGTAGTAGCCGGAGGCCTCATTGGCAGCCCCCCCGACCGCGACCGCGCCCCACAGGCTCGCCGTGTTGCCGTAGCCGCCGACCACCGCGGTGTAGGTGGCGCTCGCCTCGTTGCCGTAGCCAGCCAGGACCGCGGACCAGGGCCCCGACGTGGCGTTGTCGTAGCCGCCCACGTAGCTGCCGTAGCTGCCGTAGGAGTGGTTCGAGCCCACCACCAGGTTGTGGCTGCCCGACTTGTCGTCCCCGTTGTCCTCGTCGTAGCCCACCACCAGGTTGCCCACCCCGTTGGTGGAGTCCGTCGCCCCATCACCGTTCCGGATGTGCACGTTGCAGCCCTCGGAGACGAGGTCGACGCCGTCGATGTAGAGGGTGCAGCCGGAATCGGATTCCGCGACCAAAACGTAGTCGGCGGCGAGCGCTTCTCCCGTGGGAGAGAGCGCTGCGAGGGCGAGGGCGAGGGCCGTGGTCAGAAGGAGAGAGTAGGACATGATGTGGCTGCTCCGATTTGCGGTTCACTCATTCGTGTCCCGACGGAGTCGTTCGTCACATCGGCATCAAAAAAAGCGCAAAGACGTCTTCTCGAAAGCTCCGTCCTTTGGTCCTCTATCTCTCGCTCGAAAGGGCTAGGAGGCGAATGCGAGGGAGAGCCTGCGACGGTTTCAAAACTCCGTGCTGTCGGAGGCGAGATACAAGAGAACGCAGCTCGCGAAGAAGAGCACCGCGACGAAGAGCGGCCACGAAGACGCGTCAGTGAACATGAGGGCACCGCCGAGCCAACACGCCGATGGGCTCGGTTCGCCTCCGAGTTGATTGCCTGTCAGTCATGATTTCGTCCCCCCCCGAGGTTTTCGCGAGACTACTCCGGTCCAAGCGGTCGTCAAGCGCATCGAGACTCTGTTCCTTTCTCGATTCCTTTCCGTACCCCTCGACGAAAACTCCAAGGTTAGATAAGGACTCAGAGGCTCCCTTGCAATACCCCTAGTGTCGAGAGGAGAGGGGTGGGGCCCGCGCCGTGGACGATTGGAAGCAGGCTAGGTTATGAGAAACCAACTGTTGACTTGGAGGACGGGGCTATGGCTCGCTACGGTCTGAAGGGGAAGCCATGAGCCCTTTGCTGTACCGCGAGATGACAGGGATATTGCCCGCTGAGACCCTTGTCTCTCTGGGCGAAGTGGCATCGCTCTGTTTTCGAATCCCTGGTCAGCCTGTGCCCTCGCCAACGAGATGTGCGGACCAGCTCGACCTTGCGCTTCGGGGGTTCCGTTGGGTCCACCTGGGCCTGGCTTACGACGGGGAGCGTGTGGTGGGTTACAAGGTGGGCCGCTCGAATGACCCGCGCACGTTTGAAAGTTGGAATGGCGGTGTGTTGCCCCGTGCGAGGAGACGCGGTGTGGGGGCTGAGTTGGCGCGAAGACAGGAGGCCTGGTGCCGCGAGCAAGGTTTTGCCTATTTGTCGACCGAAACTGCGTCGGACAATCGAGCCATGCTGATCCTGAACCTGAGACAGGGTTTTTACGTGGCAGGGACGTACCTTGATCGAGGGAAGAACATGAAGGTAGTCCTACAGAAAGCTCTCAACACAGAACCAGAGTGCACTGGGTAGGTGACACCGCACTAGCGTCCGTTGAGCGCAGCCGACTTCTCCTGAGCTCGTTCCCACATTTGGATCGCGCCTTCGGCGGAGCGAAAAAGCGGCTCAAGATCATCGTCCCCGGCGCCACCGAGGCGGGCATCTTCGACGTACTCAGGGATGAGGCCAACGTGGGCCATCCCTTCGGTGTTGAAGTCATAGAGTCGTTCACCAGACCAGGGCTCGGTGAACGTGACGTCGCCAGCGAAGGAGGAGAACGGGTAGGTCACGGGGTTTTCTTGCCCCGGCCCGCACCCTTCCTGCCCGAAGCGGGGCCCCCGGCCTCCAGCGAACCCATTGAGATCAAATCCAAACCCCAGGGACGGGTGCATGCCTGCGGCGACCATTTCGCTGAGGCGTTCGCGATAGAAAGCCAGATGGGCTGTGGGGTCATCGGAGTCGTGACACCGCCCAAACCCCCCTTGGGACATGCCTCCTAGGCCGAAGAGCAGACCATTGAAGTCCCGACCGTGGGTATTCAAAGCGGGGTACTCCGCAGCACTCAGGATGTCGTAGGCCCGAGCGTACGAGCGCCGTGGAAGGTGTGCGACGTCCATGAGCATTCCGCGTCGAAGGATCTGATCCACGAGGTGCTCACCGACTTCGGTCAGCGTGCCGTTTTGGCAGTAGTCACCTTCCAGACCGGCGCCAAGCAGAGCGGCCGTATAGGGCAACACGGTCGCGATCGGTTCGATAGGGAAGTCAGTGAAGTCTTCGGTAGGAGAAGAGAGGTAGTCGTCTCGGGGCGCCCACAGCCCGCCGAACGTCACGTCTCCGTGGTCGAAGCCGGGGTCAAACTCCGTAGGGCAGTCCTCGGTCACGAGGTTTGTGTAATGACCACTGTTTAGGAAGTTGCCCACTTCGATGAAGCCCCCCTGACCGTCGCCGGGACCGAAGGCGTTGTCGTACTTGTGCACGGGAAAGACGATGCGGACGCCGCGCGCGAAATAGGCATCCAACTGCCGGTCGACGTGATCCTCGTCACATGTCTGACCCCCAGGGCGGGGGGTCAGATGGCAGTTGAAGAGGTCGGACGTTTCAATTCCCAGGACAACGGCAAGCTTCCCTCCGCTGATGACCTCTCGGGCTTCGGAGGGAGTGGTCACCACTCGAAACCAGCCCTGCCCCGGTCCCCCATGCCGCGCGTCCACATACCTCTCCAAAGCGTAGGCAGCGTCAATCTGTTGGTCCACCGCGGTCATGTCCTCACAGTCGAACCGGCTCGGCGCCCAGCCTTCACCCACGCTCAGGTTGCAGATCACGGAGTTGCTCGTGGCGTGTTGGAAGACCAGACGCAGCCCACCCAACCAGGCTCGTTCGAGCCAGCGGTAGTACTGGGCCTGATGGGTCGCCCGCTTCCGAACATTTGGCCACTCCGTGAAGGTTGGGTAGCCATCCGTCGCGTGGTTGTCCTCGGAGAGCTCTCCCGCGAGCATGTCGGGGATGAGCTCCGAGAACGCTCCGGAGTTTCCGACCTTGTCGTAGAAGAAACCGAAGAAGTCGGTGCGTCCCTGCGTTCCGTGCGCGCCCGCGCAGTCCCCCAGGGCGTGTGCGACACCCAGCCGGTGAAAGGGCGCGCCGTGGAACATGGCTCCCCCGAACCCTTTGTTCGAGAAGATATGACTATGTAGGTCGACGAAGCCGTACAGCTCTCCGTCGTCCCACGTGGTTCGAGTCACGGAGCCCTCGGCGTTGAGTGTGAGTTCCGGGTGGGTGGCGCATCCTTCGGCCGGAACAAAGGAGAGCGCAGCACCGTCGGCGTCGTCTGGGGCGAGCCCTTGTGTGGAAAGCAACGCACCCATCCGTCGGGAACGCAGCTGGTACCGAGCGGGGGCGTTCTGGGACGTCTCAATGAGCCATTCCGCGCCAGAGATATATGAGTCGTCGTAGGTGGTGGCGTCGGACTCCAGCGTGACCGAGCGGAGCAGGGCCGTACCCTCCGCCATCACGTACCCCCCCTCAGGGCCGAACAAGAGGATCGTTCCCAGGTCGCTCGGTTGGGCGAACAGGGGTGTCCCTTCACCCTCGGAGAACCCCCAGGAATCGCCAGAACGGCGGAGCGAGGTCGCGTCTGCTTCCAACGTCCAGCACCCGAGAGCCGCGAAGTGGATGTCCATGTCCGGGTACACCACGGTAGGAGCCGGCGCGGTCTCGTCAGGACAGCCCACCGTCGCCAGGGCCGCCATGAGTATCAGCAGGACCTTTTTCAGCATCACCCTTCCTCCGGGTCTAGGAACTTGGGCGAAACCAGCCTCTCCCATGCCGTGTTTCCTGCCAATGTAGCGATCCGTGCCCAGGCCTGGATGAACGCCCCGTTTTCCGTTGGCGTGTCTCTGACGTTCGTCGAACGTGAGCCGCTCTCGGCCATCATCGCTGCTTACACTGTGGGTCGATGCAACCTGGGCATGGGGGCATCGTATTGGGTGTGCCATCGGTTGATGGGCCATCGGCGGGGGGAGGCAGCGGACTTGCGCGGTGGAAGGTCGTCTGTTCGCGGCTTATCGCAACCACGATTGCGTGATCTCTTCCACAGGGGAGAGGACTCGTGTGCCTGTGGCGAAGTGGAGCGGCGTCCTACTCTCGATCATTGGGTTGGCGAGGATCCTCACGCAGTCCCCGTGGTTCTTGGTAGCTGAGTGCAACAGGAACGGGTGCAGAAGGAGCATGTCTCCGGCTTTTCCTTCCACTTCCTGAAAGTCGGAACAGCGGCGGACGATGGTCTTCAGTTCGTCGTTTGTCGTGAAGTCCACTTCGCCCTCGGCCAGGCGGCGCGCCACGAGGGCTGGGGAGTCACAGGCCAAGAGAGTTCCTCCTCCCCTTGGTGTGATGTCCGAGAAGAGAACGACCATCAGCAACGCGTTGGTCCATCCATCCAGACCCATCTTCGTGTCCGGGTCGTCGAGGTGGAAGTTCATAGGGGACCAAGGAGACTTTTCGAGCAGAAGCTTTCGAATCCGAGAAGTCCAGGTGGGGATGCGCTGACTCGGGAAGCTCAGGATCAAGTAATCCGTAATCTCCCGTGTACGGACACGATGTTCGCCTCCCATCAGCGCGCAGATCGCCTCCCAGGCGCGGGGTGCCTCATTCGCGAGGTTCGCCCGCCTTCGCCCGGTCAGGGTCGCGCGCGTCCACTTCCAGGTGGCTGGATCGTTCGGGTCCAGGGAGGCGAAGCTGGACCTGGGGGTCCGTGGGAACCACTCCCGGAGCTCCTCCCCCGCCGCGACTCTGGATAGCGCGTCAGCGCTCCAGCGCTCGGTCACCTGGGGGGCCAGCGCGCCCTCCACTCGGACGAACCCTCGACGGGCGAAATGCTCAAGGTCCAACTGCACCCTTCGATCACTCAGCTCGAGCGCCTACGTCGTCTTCCGAGTACGCCGGCGAGCACTGCGAGGGCGAGCGGACTCTCTGAGCTAGCGCCCTGGGCGCTGCAGCCGCTGTCACAGCCACTCCCGTCGTCATCATCGTCGTCGTCTCCTGCGGGCTCGCCCGGCGCGAGGATTCCCGGTTCATCGCAGTCACTCCGCACACCCTCGTCACAAGCCCTCACCATCTCATCGTCGATCCATTCGAGATAGGGCCCGACACGGGTATCGACTCCGCCCACGTCACAGTCTCGCTCGTCATACGCGTGGGAGGTCACGCCGATGACCCGCACGTCATTAGAGAGCTCGGTCTCGACCTGGGTGTAGGTGGGGCCACCCGAGTCTCCATGGCACTTACGCGATGTCTCGGGGCCATCCCCGATCTGCATCTCGAATTCAGCGAGTTCGTTGATGAAACTCTCCGCGTGGATACGGACATTGACCGTTCCGTCCGGCGGTGGGTCGAAGGGACCGTCGGTTTGGGTCTGCTGACCGTACCCAACGATATCCACGGCCTGACCCTCCACGATGGAGCCGTCCTCCTCTGCGCTCGGCAGATACGCATGCGGCCGGTTCGTGATTGGCGTCTCAAGGAAGACGAGCGCAATGTCGTCGAACCGGCCGGGGCCATCCACTCCAGCACCGAAGGCGTCCATGTCGAACCCTGGGTGCTGAACCCAACCGGAGGCCTCGACGGCGTCATCGGGGAGCTCGGTCGGCTCCCCCTGAGACTGCCCCACCATTCCACTCAGGTCCTCCTCGAAGGTGACCCAGAACGCCAGGTTGTCTAGTTCGAACAGTCCGAAGGTCAGTCCGAACGGGTCGAGGCAGTGCCCGGCGGTGAGCACAACATCCGGCGCGATGAGGGTGGCGGTGCAAGACGGAGCCTTGATGTCCTGCTCCTGGATGATTCCGCCCATGATCAACTGTGCTGCCGAAGGGAATATGTCCGTGCTGACCTCGTCTCCGTTGATGATGGCTTGCTGATTCGACCCGGCTACTTCAGCGGCAGCGGGGGAAGCCACCAGCATAGAGAGGACTGCGAAGGGGAGGGTGATGCGCACGAGGACTCCAGAGGGATTGCCACGCACACTTAGGAGGCCTTGGAGTCCGACGCAAGGGTAATGGGCACTCCGGCGCTGCATGCGTCGTCATTCCGTCTCGTCGCACTCGTTCTGCGTCGCGGTATCGATACCCCTGTCGCTCCCGGTTGGGGAGTCGCTTCCGCCGACGCAGGCTGAAGCCAGCACAGCCAAGAGAATGGATACCGATGGAATGGCTTCTATGAGTCGAACCCAAAACAGATGAAGCAAAAGAGCGGCGCACTCGTTGGTGAACAGTCGAGAGCCCTGACGATATGCGACAGGGGGAATGGGGATAACTCCTTTACCCAAAGCTCTTTCCACCAACCCAACGACCTAGAACTGACCAGTTGATTTATTCCAGTCACTCCGTATTGACGAAGTGACTGAATTACTACATATAGTCAGTATGGCCCGCTGGACAACTCAGACGTTTATCGACATTACGTTGCGCTACGCGGTGCCTGTTGAGGAGTTGACCGACAAGAAGGAGCGCAAGGCGCGCCGCATCATCGATGCCGCCACCGCGCTTTTTCTCAAGCACGGTTATCGCAAGACGAGCATCGACGATGTCGCACGGGACGTGGGCATCGGTAAAGGCACTGTGTACCTCTACTTCGGCACAAAGGCCGACCTGCTGATTCACTGCATCCTCGCCGAGAAGGCAGGACCCGCGGGGATGCGCATGTGGCACACGATGTCCGCGATGACCTCGCCCATTGAGCTTCTGCGTGCCCTGCTGCAGGGAAGCTTTGACATGATGTACGAGCTCCCTCTGACCGCCCGTATCGCGGGTGGAGACCACGAACTCGAACTCGTACTCTCAGAGCTCGGTGGAGATACCGCGCAGTTGATGGCGAGCACCCGCATCGAGCGGCTCAACGCATTGCTCGCTCCGCTCTCTCGAGTCGACGATGCGTCTCTCTCCGCCATCACGCACGGCCTCGCATCCCTGCTCGAGGCCGTCCCTGAGATCACCCGCCAGGCTCAGCGTCTAGGTATGGATCGTCAAGTTCACTCCCAGGCTATGACCGACATTCTCCTCGCCGGGCTGCTCTCGACCCTCGGCACCGACCCATCCGATGTGGGCGTGGTCGACTTCAACGCTTTATTTGGAATCGAGCCCGAGGTCGGCGACACCTGATGGGCAGCCTCTTCCTCGCGGTGGTCGCACTGGCCACCCTGATGCTCCTCCCTGCACCCGCACGGGCGGTGGGCGTCAGCGTCGGCGGGTTCGGCGAGATCCGCTTCTCGGCCCAGCCCGGCGTCGATGGGGTCTGGTGGAACCTCGCCGAGCGTGTCCGCCCCCGCTTCCAGGGGCAGCTCCATGAGCGCATCGCCGTGGTCGCCGAAGTAGAGATGCTCTTCGTGCAGGGACGCAACGCGACGCTGGAGATCCAGAACATCCTCGAGGGCAGCGACTTCGGCCCACTGTTGGAGCTTGCCGAGGTCGAGTGGCCCACGAAGGCCAACGAGATCCTTCAGATCGACGACATCACCGACGTGCTCTCCGTCGAGCGCCTCTACGTAGACTTCTACCTGCCCTTCATGGATCTGCGCATCGGACGGCAGGCCCTCTTCTGGGGCAGCGCGATGATGATCAACCCCACCGACCCTTTCCCCGAGTTCCTCCTCGCGGAACCCTGGCGCCAACGCGCAGGAACCAACGCCGTCCGCGCCACCATCCCCATCAAGGACCGGGCTGACTTCACCTTCGTGCTCGCCAGCAACGACATCTTCACCAAGGTGCGCGCCGCTGGCCGCTTGCGTCTACGTCTTCCCTTTGCCGACCTGGCCCTCGTGGCTGCCTTTCGGCAAGACGATCTCGACGCGCTCATCGGGATGGACCTGCGTGGAGAGCTTGGCGTCGGCTGGTGGTTCGAAGGCTCTCTGCATGTTCGGGAGACCATCTACGAGGAGTTTGCGGTCGGCATCGACTACAGCTTCCCGCTGTTTGACGGCTTCATCGTGATGGCTCAGTACTACCGCAACGGCGCCGGCGCAGGACCCAAGGACACCCCAGACACCACCACCGTCTCCATCCCCATTGAGCTGCCTGCCGAGCTCGCGGACGCCTTCGCAAGCGAAACTCCAGACGCCGCGGAGGATCCCCGGGTCTTCGCTCCCCTACTGGGGGGGCGCGACTACTTCCTCCTCTCGTTGAACCTCGCCATTGTCCGCGAGATTTCGGTCTCCGCCATGGCGCTCCAGAACCTCAACGACGGGACCGGCTTCGCCATCCCTACCGTCACCGTGTCCCCCACCGGCTGGCTCCAACTCGCTCTGTCAGCCCAGATTCCCTATCGGCTCTGGGGCGACGGCGGAGAGTTCAAGCCAGACCCCGACTCGCTGGTGCTTAGCCAGGAGACCGGTCCCTTCAATCAACTGTACGAAGCCGACTTCTCGGGCCTCTTGCCCGATGCCACCGTCACTTTCTGGACCCGCGCCAACTTCTAACGGAGCCCGCCCAGACAGCCCCCCAAAAGGGGAGAAGAGAGACCCATGGCCCTCTGCGAGATCAACAACGTCACCAAGACCTACGGCGAAGGCGCCGCACAGGTCCACGCCGTCAAGAACGTGACCCTCAGCATCGAGGCCGGTGAGTTCACCGCCTTTGTGGGCCCATCAGGTTCTGGGAAGACCACGCTGCTCAATCAGGTGGGTTGCCTCGACAAGCCCACGTCCGGCTCCATCAGCATCGACGGTGTCGGTACGGGTGGTCTTGGCGACAAGGCGTTGAGTCAGGTTCGCGGCGACAAGATCGGTTTCATCTTTCAGTCCTACAACCTCATTCCTGTCCTCACCGCCTCGGAGAACGTCGAGCTCGCTCTGACGCTGGCGAAGGAGCCGGGCGGACGACAGCGCGCCATCGAGTTGCTCAATGAGGTCGGACTCGAGGGGCTTGCCGACCGGCGTCCCAACCAGCTCTCTGGCGGTCAACAGCAACGCGTCGCCGTGGCCCGAGCCCTCGTGAAGCGTCCGGCCCTCGTCATCGCCGACGAGCCCACCGCGAATCTAGACACCGCGTCGGGCACCCAGATCCTGAACCTCATGAGGGAGCTGAACGCAAAGCACGGCGTCACGTTCCTGTTCTCCACCCACGACCCAATGGTGATGGAGCACGCGCGGCGGATCGTGGTTCTGCGCGACGGCGAAGTCATTGACGACCGGGCCGGCGGCGAGGCCGTCTCTGTGGGTGACCTAGGTGGCGCTCCGGTGGAGGAGTAGCCCGATGTATCTACTCAGACTCGCGTTCAAGAATCTGTTGCGGGCGAAGCGCCGCGCGCTGCTGTCGTCCGCGGCCATTGTCGTAGGAGTCTTCTATCTCATCGTTGGACAATCGTTCATCGCCGGCGTCGACGAGGGAGTCATCTACGGCGTCGTGCACGGCACGACGTCTCACGTGACCATTCGCCCGGCGAACTACCCCACGGAGGGCATGGACCACCCCGTGGACGAGTTGGTGGAGATCACCCCCGAGCTGCGCGCCTGGCTCGACGAACACACTGCTGCCTGGACGGCGCGCACCATGTTTGTTGGGACAGTCACCTCCGACAAGGAGTCTCTACGCATCCGCGTCATCGGCTACGACCCGCAGACGGACCCCGAGGTGTTTTCACACGCCACCTGGACTGAGACCGACCCGTTACCGAGAGGTGCCGACGCGGGGGTCATGCTCACCAGCGGGACCGCGGGGCTGCTCGGGGTGGAGAAAGGGGACTCGATCGTCATCGAGGCACGCACCCACAAGGGAGCTGTGAACGCAATCTCGGCCCCCATCGCCGCCGTGAGCCGCACCGGCAACTTCATGTTCGACAACGCCGCGGTCTTTATGCCGGAGGCGCTGGTGAAGAGCTTCCTTCGCACCGAACACCCGACCCACGTCTCGATGCGACTCAGTAATCGAGACAACAGCTCGGATGTGAAGACCGAGCTCGCCGCTCTTGGTGGAGGAGCCTGGGGTCTCATCGACTGGTGGGACGAGAGCAAGGACCTCGTCGAAATTGGACAGATCCGACGCAACGCCCTCAACGTGCTCGTGGGAATGATGATGCTGATGGCAGCCATGGCCATCGCGAACACCATCCTGATGGCTGCGCACGAGCGGACCCGGGAGATTGGAACGCTTCGCGCGATGGGGATGAGCAAGAACGGTGTGCTCGGTCTCTTCCTGGCTGAGGGGTCCCTGCTCGGACTGGTCGCCGGTTCGGTGGGCGCCGCCGGGGGGACGGCTCTGACCTGGTACCTCTCTCGGAACCCCATTGACCTGAACGCAATGGAAGGTCAGGCCGAGACCATCGGGAACGATGTCGCCTACTCGGCGTTCATCTATGTCGCGTTCTCGGTCTCTATCGTGATGATGCCTCTCCTCATCAGCATCCT
>Ga0315320_10004905_pt1 | contig 10968 bp, 10 predicted proteins | sample M140m21515metaG_FD_203458 | JGI IMG/M metagenome (GOLD analysis project Ga0315320, IMG submission 203458) | Ammonia-oxidizing marine archaeal communities from Monterey Bay, California, United States - M1 40m 21515 | ecosystem: Environmental > Aquatic > Marine > Coastal | place: USA: California...
TAATTAACTGGAATTCGGATATGGGGGACGGATGGGAGCACACCTATCACCCCGATTATCCGACGCGGTACGCTAACTCTGCTTACCGGTTAGGCATCAACTATCTCATGTACTCGCTCACCCACTAGGCAGGCCCACCTATTAATCCTCGTCTCTTTCACTCCCGAGAACCATTGTGACCGAGGCTCGCTCTCAATCGAGACCTCGTTTGGTCTAGGTAACAAAATTTTGCGTAATGCATCCTGAGGACACGATAACGCGCCGAAGAAACGTCGGGTACCGTGCTGCCGCAGTCGCAGCAAGCTCAGCTTGACCTTTGCGCTCGATGGTGACAGCATGCTGACATTATCGATACAGTGTAAATCGATTTTTCGCACCAACGCTTTCCGCATGCGATCGATAAATGACCGGTTCGGTCTTTGGTTTTAGACAAAGAGACACTACCTTGGCACTTAATGAGCCCGATAGTAGAAGAGTATCGATGGACGCACTCGTAGCGAGAGTCGGTGCGGATCGGGCGGTAGCGCCTTCGGCTGGCGTTGCCTCATCGGTAGGCCATTCTCCAAAGCGAATGCTGTTTCTCGACCTCGTGTTGTCAGTTTTTCGCCTCAACGGCTTGCTGGTCGCAGAAGGCGATGCGATGACGGAAGACCTTGGACTGACGAGTGCGCGATGGAAGGTAATCGGCGTGGTAGCCCTCTCTACGGCGGGCCTCACGGTGCCCGGCATTGCGCGTGTGCTAGGACAGTCGCGACAGGCCGTGCAACGCATTACCGATGTGATGGCACAGGACGGGTTGATCACCTATGAGCCAAACCCCAAGCACAAGCGATCGGTGCTGGTTCTGCTTACCGACGAAGGCAAAAGTGCTTACCACGCATTGCGAGAGGTCCAAGACCCTTGGGCTATTCGCAATACTGAAGACATACCCATCGAAGAACTCCAGACTTCTTTGCGGCTTGTTCGCCGCCTCATCCAGCGCCTCGACAAATAGGTAGGGCGTGGCGACCGCTTAACCTTGCTTATCGTTACAGCGAACCCCGACAGAATTTATCACCGCTTATTCGACCTACTACTTGCCCAGATTTGGCTAACGATACACAATCTCCCCTCAAGCTAACGAGTGATTCGTCTAACTAATCGATCAGCCGAGGTAGAGCAGCGCGCCATGACCACCCTTTCATCCGTGTCTTCAAATCAGACAAGACCCGACGCCAGCGCAGCGCTGCTCGAGACTCGCAGTATGTTCCTCGATGATGAGGTAGCCACCGCCGCCTTTGGTTATAAACTCGCTCAATCGACACAGCGCAGCGCGCTTGTAGCGCCCCCCGCGACGGGGCTCGGCGCCGAGACTGCGGGGGGGATTATCCATCTGCAAGGAGACCTCGGCGCGGGGAAAACAACGCTAACCCGAGGATTTCTGCGCGGATATGGCCACGAAGGAGCGGTTAAGAGCCCCACCTACACCCTTGTCGAACCTTATGAATTGGCACACTGCAACATTTACCACTTTGATCTATATCGGCTTTCCGACCCAGAGGAATTCGAATACTTGGGCACAGACCAATACTTCGAATCACCAAACCTTTGTCTGGTAGAGTGGGCAGAACATGGCGCGGGCTGGGCGCCTTCTGCGGATGTACGAATCGAGCTTGTCGAGACCGACGCGGGCAGAACAGCGCGCTGCAGCGCCCTGTCTAAGCGTGGCTCTGAGATGCTCTCTGCCTTATTCGGCTAATCTGAAACCCTGAAGATTAGCCGCTAGCTGCCGCTCTATAGGGCGAGAGTGCCGACAATCGAGGACGGCACTTGCTGTGCGCGTAAAAAAGCCCGATTGAGGCGGCCACGTGTATTAATCTCGTCTGGAAGGGTAAATGGCATTTCGACCGACACCGCTAACTTCGCATCCGATTGATGCTATGGCTATCGCGCGACCGCGCTTCCCGCGGCCGGTAGTGAGCTGTCGCGCAGCGCTTCTTTGGCTGTGCGCCGCCGCTGCCACATCAGGCAGTTACGCTGCCGAGGTGCGAGATCTCAGGCTCTGGCGTGCTCCTGACCACACAAGGCTTGTGTTCGACCTCAGCGCAGGGGTCGAGTACAAGCTCTTTACCCTCGATGCCCCAGAACGGGTTGTGATCGACATCGCCGACTCCTCTCTCGCTACGCGCCTTGGCGACATTGAATTCGAAGACAGCCCTATCACAGGTCTGCGCAGTGCGACGCGCGACGGTGGGTTGCTGCGCGTGGTCATCGACCTAAATACGCAAACCCGGCCCAAGAGCTTTACCCTCGAACCGAACGCAGAGCAGGGCCATCGCCTCGTCGTCGATCTGTATGACTCGAGCGATGAACGAGTCGCAACAGCTTTGTCCTTGCAAGACGGGTCTGAGCGAGACAAGCCGAAGAGGGCTAACAATAGAGTGGCCTCAAACGCGGCCGCTCCGTCGGGCGAGCAAAGAGATATCGTTGTCGCTATTTCTGCTGGCCACGGCGGTGAAGACCCCGGTGGCATTGGTTACGACGGCAAGCTGCAAGAGAAGCACATCACCTTGCGCATCGCGCGGGCGCTATACGACTACCTAGACCGCATGCCAGGCTATGCGCCGGTGATGGTTCGTGACGGCGACTACTATGTAAAGCTGTCGCGGCGGCCCGAAATAGCAAGAGAGCGCCGAGCGGATCTGTTCGTTGCAGTGCACACCGATTGGTATAAGACGCCGCATGCGCGCGGGTTAACGATCTACGCGTTGTCTGGTGACCGTGCCGACCGAGAAAATGCGCGGCGAGTAGCGCAGAAAGAGAATACGGCGGATCTGCTTGGCGGAGTGGGCAGCGATCTTAGCCTAGGCTCATGGGATGACGACGTCGCGCTCACGCTCGTCTCTTTGCAAATGGCTTGGAGCATGGAGCAGAGCGTAATTGCAGGGTCGCGCGTCCTCGACGCGGTAGGCGGTATTACAAAGCTGCGTAAAACCAAGGTTCAGCAAGCGTCGCTTGAGGTGCTCAAATCGCCCGACATACCGTCTATTTTGATTGAAACAGGCTATCTCACGAATCCCGAAGAGGCCAAACGTCTCAATACCTCGTCTTTTCAGAAGCAGCTAGCCGAGGGCATCGGCAGAGGAGTGATGGCTTACTTCTATGATGCCCCGCCCGAAGGCAGTCTTGTTGCTTGGCAAAAATCAAATGGGGTAACGCCCACCAGTTATACGGTAAGGCGCGGAGATTCGTTGTCGATGATTGCGCAGCGCTTTGGCACCACGATGGCTGCCTTAAAAAAGCATAACTCACTAAAAAGCGATGGCGTTCAGATCGGCCAAGTGATCAATCTGCCCGGCGGCGTTGAGCCCGCTGCACGGGAACACAAAATCCAGAGCGGGGAGACACTGTCGGGTATTGCCGCTCGCTATCGGGTTAGCCTCGCCGACCTGCGTCGAATAAATGAACTGCGCGCCGATCGTATTCTGGTTGGGCAAGTCCTCCGAATCCCAGCTGGCTAGTCTTTTTCGCCGGACTAGATTCGTCCTCCGAGTCCGTGCGCGCAGAATCAGCGCAGGCAATGGTATACTCACCTCACGTCACTATTCCGCCAAATTACGCTCACTGCCGGCCTCGACTTTATGATTCGCATTAACCTGCTAAGCCAACGACTCGCGAACCAAATTGCCGCCGGTGAGGTGGTGGAGCGTCCCGCTTCGGTGGCGAAAGAACTGCTCGAGAACAGCCTCGACGCAGGTGCGACTCGGCTCGAGGTAGATGTCGAGCAAGGCGGCGTTAAACTGCTGCGCATTCGTGATGACGGCGCGGGCATCCACAAAGAAGATCTCGCGCTCGCGCTGAGCCGTCATGCCACCAGTAAAATAGTCGAGCTCGATGACCTAGAGTCGATTGCAAGCCTTGGGTTCAGGGGCGAAGCGTTAGCAAGTATCAGCTCGGTCTCCCGCCTTAGCATGACGTCGCGCTCGCGCGAAGGCAGCAATGAGGATACCGCTTGGTGTGTCGAGGCCGAGGGACAAGAAATGGAAGCGCGGATAACGCCAGCGGCGCACCCGGCAGGCACAACTGTCGAGGTTCGCGACTTGTTCTTTAACACTCCGGCACGGCGCAAGTTTCTTAAAACAGAGAAAACTGAATTTTCACGTATCGACGAAGTCCTGAAGCGAATGGCACTTAGTCGCTTTGATGTGATGTTTGCGCTTAATCATAACCAGCGAGCAATTCATAAACTCTTACCCGCGACTACCGAAGCCGAGAGAGCGCGACGTGTTGCGTTAGTTTGTGGCCCCGCGTTTGTCGAGAATTCGGTGTTTATTGAGCGAGAGGCGGCGGGCATGCGACTGTGGGGTTGGGTAAGCCTGCCGACTTTTTCGCGCAGCCAAGCCGACCTACAATATTTTTACGTTAACGGTCGTATTATCCGCGACAAGCTGGTCACGCATGCGGTTAAGCAGGCTTACCGCGATGTGCTTTTTCACGGTCGTCATCCTGCGTATGTTTTGTATTTCGAGATGGACCCTGCTGGCGTCGACGTGAACGTGCATCCGACCAAACACGAAGTGCGTTTTCGCGACAGCCGACTCGTTCACGATTTCTTATTCAGCTCCCTTCACAAGGCGCTCGCTGCAATTCAGCCTCAGGATCGATTGCCCGGCGCAGAAACACTCGCCGGGGCAGGGCTTCAACAAGGTTTTGACGCGCCGCAGCAAAGCAGCCTTGGGCTGGCGGAGAATGGGCAGGGATCGATGCAGGCGACCAGCTGGGCCGAGCGCTCTTATACCTCTGGCTTAGCTGGAGAGGGTTCGGAATCGACAGGCCAGCCTCGCTTTGCCGGAAATTTTGGCTCGAGCGGGAGTTATATTAATCCGAACGCCGTTCGAGATCAGCTTGCGCACTATGCCGACCTCAACGACATCGATGGCGACAAAGAGGTGCCGCCTTTGGGGTTTGCCATTGGCCAGCTCCATGGCATTTACATTCTCGCGCAAAATAAAGAAGGGCTGATTGTTGTTGACATGCACGCAGCGCACGAGCGGATAACCTATGAACGCATGAAGACCGCGTGTCAAAACGAAGTGCTCAAAACGCAGCCGCTGCTTGTGCCGATCTCTATTGCAGTGAGCAGGTCCGAGGCTGATTGCGCCGAGTCCCAGCAGCACCTGCTTCAGGGTCTTGGCCTTATACTCGAACGCGTCGCCGACGAGTCGCTCGTTGTGCGACAAATTCCGTCTATTTTGCGTAACGCCGATGTCGAGCAGCTCGTGCGCGATGTGTTATCGGATGTCCTCGAATACGGCAGCAGTGAGAGGGTGCAGGCGCATCAGGACGAGCTTTTATCGACGATGGCATGTCACGGTTCTGTGCGCGCAAATCGCCAACTCTCGTTGCCAGAAATGAATGCGCTGCTGCGCGACATGGAAATTACCGAGCGAAGCGGCCAGTGCAATCATGGGCGACCAACCTGGGTGTATCAAAGCTTAAGTCAACTCGATAAGCTTTTTTTGCGTGGTCAGTGATGGGCAGTACTAGAGTTGTCACGCTACCAGACGCCGTGTGCTTGATGGGCCCGACGGCATCGGGCAAGACCGCGCTCGCCATCGAACTGCTCGAACACCATCCCTTCGAAATAATCAGCGTCGACTCGGCTCAGATTTATCGCGGCATGGATATAGGCACAGGAAAACCAGATGCTAATACCCTCGCTCGCGCGCCTCACCATTTGCTCAGTATCCTGGATCCTGCGGAGGCCTATTCTGCCGCTGACTTTCGCCGCGATGCGCTACGGTTAATCGGTGAAATAAAAGCGCGCGGCAATACCCCGTTACTGGTGGGTGGGACGATGATGTATTTCCGCCTCCTGCGTGATGGGATGGCATCGATGCCAGATGCCGATCCAGAGGTGCGCGCTGCAATCGAGGCGCAGGCGCGTGTCGAGGGATGGGCTGCGGTACACGCCGAGCTCGAAAAGGTTGACCCTAAGGCTGGCGCGCGGATTCATCCTAACGACCCGCAGCGCTTGCAACGCGCGCTAGAGGTGTATCGTGTCTCAGGAAAAACACTCAGTGCGTTGCACGCTGAGGAGGCGGCAGAGCGCCTAAAAGGCAATAAAAGTGGGCTGGACTTAACGTTTTGCGCGATCCAAGGGGTCGAGCGAGGCGTATTACATGAAAGAATTAAAACGCGATTTATTCAGATGCTGGACGACGGGCTCGTCGACGAAGTGCTCGCGCTCTACGAGCGCGGTGACCTTTCGCTCTCACTCCCCGCGATACGCTCTGTTGGCTATAAACAAGTGTGGCAACACCTCTCGGGCGAATCGAGCTATCAGGAGATGGTCGATAGGGGTATCATTGCGACGCGTCAGTTAGCCAAGCGGCAGGTTACTTGGTTGCGCAGCTGGGACGGTCTCCATAATCTGCCTGGCTCCACTCACGATTCTTTGCACAAGCTGTTGAAAATTGTTGTATCCGCCACCATGTAAGAAGCATCTAAGATTGCAACGCTGCTGAAGCAAGCGCATTGTCGAACGAACGGAGAACAATAATGTCTAAAGGACAAACACTGCAAGACCCCTTCCTGAATGTGTTGCGCAAGGAAAGGATTCCAGTCTCGATTTACCTCGTGAGCGGCATTAAGCTCCAAGGCCAGATTGAGTCATTCGATCAATTCGTCATTCTGCTAAAGAACGCCGTCAGTCAGATGGTCTACAAGCACGCGATTTCGACAGTCGTGCCTGCGCGCATGGTCAAGATTCCTGCGCTTAACTCTGGCGAAGACGGCGCTGAACTCGATGGCGACGAAATCGGCAACGAGGCTTAGGCCTAAGGACTTTGATTGTTTTTCGATCGCCCCGACTCGGGAGAGATATCCCTTCTTGTTAACCTGCAGATCGATAACGATCGTGAAGCAGATGACATCGTAGAGTTCGAAGAACTCGCACTTTCTGCAGGTGCGCAGCCGGTCGCAATTATTACCGGTAGCCGCCGCCAGCCTTCGCCAAGTTATTTCGTGGGCTCTGGCAAACTCGAAGAACTCCAAGCAGCGGTGGCCTCTCATAAAGCCGAAGTCGTGTTGTTTAACCACTCTCTCTCGCCAAGCCAAGAGCGCAATCTCGAACGCGAACTCAAATGCCGCGTTATCGATCGGACGGGTCTGATTCTCGATATCTTCGCGCAGCGCGCTCGCAGTTACGAAGGTAAGTTGCAGGTCGAACTCGCGCAACTGCAGCACATGAGCAGTCGACTAAAACGGGGCTGGACTCACCTCGATCGCCAGAAGGGCGGCATAGGAATGCGGGGTGCTGGTGAGACGCAGCTCGAAATGGACCAACGCATTATTGCGCAGCGCATCAAATCGATTAATAAGGCGCTGGTTAAAGTGCGGACGCAGCGCGACCAAGGTCGCCGCTCGAGGCGCAGAGCCGACGTGCCCACGGTCTCTTTAGTAGGCTATACCAATGCAGGCAAGTCGTCCTTATTTAACCGTCTTACACAAGCCGAGACTTATGCGGCGGATCAGCTATTCGCCACGCTAGATTCGACGTTGCGCAAGGTTGAGTTGCCGAATTTTGGGCAGGCAATTATGGCCGACACTGTCGGTTTTATTAGCCATCTCCCGCATCAATTGGTCGAGGCTTTTCGCGCGACGCTCGAAGAGACGGTGCAAGCCGACTTACTGCTGCACGTAATCGATGCAGCGCATGATTATCATCCAGAATTCATTCGCGAGGTCGAATCGGTGCTTAGCGAAATCGGCGCGCACGAAGTGCTTCAATTGCAGGTCTTTAATAAAATAGACCTTCTGCCAGGACGAGAGCCAGAGCTGCAGCGAAACGGTGCCGGAAAACCCTACAGAGTGTGGGTATCGGCTAAAACCGGAGCCGGAATTGAGACGTTATTAGAGGCGGTGAGTGAGCTGCTTGCAGGCGAGATGTCCGATCAGCTTTTGCGTGTGGCACCTAGCGAAGCAAAGTTGCGAAGTAAGCTGTATGCTGCCAACTATGTCGAGAACGAAGAGATCACTGACGAGGGCCACTATCTTCTGCACGTGCGAATGCCGCTTCAGGAATTCGATCGAATCAAGATGCTAGGTGGTGTCGTTATTGAGGGCGTGAGGCGCGGTGCAGAATAGTCCTGTTAAGCTGGGTTATTGGTCTCGAATTCGCTAACATCAACTGAAATAAATACCGGACGGGCCTGTGGCGCGTCCATCCCGTAATAAAAAGCTATGGAGAAACCAATGGCTTGGAACGAACCCGGCAACAATGGAAACGACAAGGACCCTTGGGGCGGTGGTGGCCGTAAAGGACCAGAACAAGGCCCTCCCGATATCGATCAGGTCATCCGCTCATTATCCAAAAAGCTTAACGGCATGTTCGGCGGCGGCGGCGCGCGCTCAGGCGGCTCTGCCTCTGGCCCCAGTGGCGGCTTCTCCGGTGGCTTGCTAGCAGGTCTCGTGGTTGTAGCGGCAGTGATTTGGGCGTTCGGCGGGTTCTATATCGTCGATCAGGCTGAGCGCGCTATCGTCCTGCGCTTTGGTAAGGTGCTCGACACGACGGTTCAGCCTGGATTGCATTGGAATCCGCCGCTGGTTGATGAAGTGTCACTGGTCAACATCTCGGAGCTCAATGCCAAGAACTACGACAGCAACGCGATGCTGACCACCGATGAAAATATCATAGATATCGAAGTCACGGTTCAATACCTAATCGACGACCCCGTTAAGTATGTGCTCGCAGTGCAAGATCCCGAGCGGAGTCTGGACAATGCAGCCGAGTCGGCCATTCGTCACGTGGTTGGAGGCAACTTCATGGACCAGATTCTGACAACAGGCCGCGACCGCGTGGCCGATGATGTTCAGCAGCGTTTGCAAGACTACATGAACAACTACAACACCGGCATTCTCGTCAGCCAAGTGAACGTTGTGCAGGCGCAGCCGCCACAGGCAGTAAGGCCGGCATTTGACGACGTGATTCGTGCCCGAGAAGATGAGCAGCGAACGCAAAATCAAGCGCAGCAATACTCAAATCAGATAATCCCTGAGGCGCGCGGTGAATCGCAACGTCAGATCGAGCAGGCTAACGCCTACCGTGAAGAGGTTATTGCTGAGGCGACAGGTAATGCATCGCGCTTTGACCAACTCCTTGTTGAATACCAAAAGGCGCCAGAGGTTACTCGCCAGCGCCTGTATATCGAAGCAGTCGAAGATGTCATGACGGCAAGCACTAAAATCATGATCGATGTAGAGGGCGGCAACAACATGCTCTACTTACCTCTCGATAAGATTATGGAGCAAAACGGAAGCGGCCTCGGTGGCGCGTCTAGTACGCAAGACCTTCGTGCGCTAGCCGAGCAGCTCTCGCCTTATATGCCTTCGGCGAATAACAACAGCAACTCTATCGATCGCAGCCGCGTGCCGACGAATACGCGAGGAGTACGCTAATGAGAAATTTTCTACTGTTAGGAATATTGGTGTTGGCGGTGACGGTTGCCTCCAATTCCCTGTTTGTAGTAAAGCAGACCGAACGCGCAGTGATGCTGCAATTCGGTGAAATCGTTAACGCGGACATCGAGCCGGGTCTGCACTTTAAAATGCCTTTGGTAAACACCGTACGTAAGTTCGATGCGCGGATTCTCACAGAGGACTCGCCAAGGCAGCGTTATTTGACGCTTGAGCAAAAAGCGCTTGAAGTCGACTCGTATGCGAAGTGGCGGATTGTTGATGTAGGTCAATTCTACATCTCGACTCGCGGCGAAATAGCGACAGCTGGTCGTCTGCTTGCGCAGCGCATCAACGATGGCCTGCGCGACCAGATCGGCGCACGCAATCTCCAAGAAGTGGTTGCTGGCGAACGCGATCAACTTATGCTCGACCTGACTGCCGATCTCAATGAAAACACGGCTGCCGATATTGGCATAGAGGTCATCGACGTGCGGGTAAAGCGAATCGATTTACCTGACGACGTCCGATCGTCGGTCTATGACCGGATGATCACAGAGCGTAATCGTGAAGCCCAAGAGCTGCGTTCGCGTGGCGAAGAGCTTGCGATAGGCATTCGGGCCGACGCCGATCGTCAGGCGACGATTTTCCGAGCCGAAGCGTACCGTGATGCCGAGGAGATTCGCGGTCAAGGAGACGCGATGGCCGCTAACATTTATGCTGAGGCATATCAGAAGGACCCAGAGTGGTTTGCTTTTACTCGCAGCATCAACTCTTACCGGCAGACGTTTGGCAACAAGGGCGACGTAATGCTGCTAGATCCAGAAAGTGATTATTTCAAATACTTGAAAGATGGCGATATAGCGAAATAGTCGCTTAAGCCTGACTAGTTAGCAGGCAAGAGGTAAAAAAGGCCCAGAAGCTCAAGAGTTTTGGGCCTTTTTGGTTTCTGAGTCATCGTTCAGCGAGGCGATACGCAGATTCGGTGATTCTTCCGTTTATTGATAGGCGCGGCTGGCGTAAAATAAATTCGCTCTCTAAGTTAAGGAATTATCACGATATGACCACCGCTAAGCGCTGGCTACTACCCGATGGCGTGGAGGAAATCCTCCCGCGCGAAGCTCACAAGCTCGAGTCGCTGAGGCGAAAACTCCTCGATCTCTACGGATCTTGGGGTTATGAGTTGGTAATTACGCCGCTAATCGAATTCCTCGACTCGCTGTTAGTCGGCTCGTCACATGATCTTGACCTTCACACGTTCAAGATTACCGACCAACTGAGTGGGCGCATGATGGGCATCCGCGCGGATATAACGCCACAGGCCGCCCGCATTGATGCACACTGCCTCAATCGCGAAGGCCCCGTGCGGCTCTGCTACGCCGACAGTGTTCTGCATACTAAACCGCGTGGGCTGCTGACTTCACGCGTCCCAATTCGCGTAGGCGCCGAGCTCTATGGACATGCTGGCGTCGAATGCGATATCGAATTGATCTGCCTGATGCACGCGACGCTCGAGGCAGCTACGGTGCCGGA
>Ga0315320_10004906_pt1 | contig 10966 bp, 10 predicted proteins | sample M140m21515metaG_FD_203458 | JGI IMG/M metagenome (GOLD analysis project Ga0315320, IMG submission 203458) | Ammonia-oxidizing marine archaeal communities from Monterey Bay, California, United States - M1 40m 21515 | ecosystem: Environmental > Aquatic > Marine > Coastal | place: USA: California...
AGAACCTCGTCGAAAAAGAAAATCAGCGTTTTAAAGAAATGGTGGCTGCCTGGCATACATGGGCCCTGGAAGACAAAGTTTATCCCAAGCCAAGTGGTGAGAAGAAAAAGAGAAAATAGCCTCTTCACCCATCCGATCGTTTCAGGTAAATCATCAATCACGGTGAGACCCAAGTCTCCCGGGAGATCTCACATATCTCGACACAGATTACACAGTAGTATCCACGACTAATTCTCTGATATTTATCATAAATAAAACTCAACCAAACCTTTAGAATTCATGGAAAAAGTTGCTATATTTGTGGATGTCCAAAATATTTACTACACCACAAAACAGATTCACAAGTGTCACTTCGACTATAATGCATTTTGGGCAAAGGCAACTTCAAACAGGAAAGTGGTGAAAGCGATCGCCTATGCGATTGATAGGGGTGATAAAAAACAGAAACAATTCCAAAATATACTAAAAGGGATTGGGTTCGAATTAAAACTAAAGCCATTCATTCAAAGAAGTGATGGTTCCGCGAAGGGTGATTGGGATGTTGGCATAACACTTGATGTTATGGAGCATGCAAATAATACAGACGTTGTTGTTCTTGCTTCTGGCGATGGTGATTTTGATTTGTTATTGAGTAAAATAAGAAATGACTTTGGTGTTTCGGCGGAAGTTTATGGAGTTGCTCAGCTAACAGCCGGATCTCTGGTTAATTCGGCGTCGAAGTTTATGCCAATTGAAGAGGACTTGCTGTTGCAGTAAAATGGAATAGTAAGACCACCATTCTTACGCCACACCGGCACAGTTGCATCCACGACTAATTCTCTGAACTTCTCTGAAACTGGATGGTGGGGTAGGATTCTCTCAAGTAATGAAAGTACTGAGTCCAATTGTTAGGGTTCATTGGTGGTGAGGTGTACGGAGAATGAGCAACCTGCTGTTGGAAAACCAGCACCGACCACTAATGCCAATAAATGGAATAGTACTGAAGCAAAGCCTTTACTGATGCGCTTGTCGCAATGAACTAAGTCAGAAAAGAATGAATCCACGCCATATGACCCGACTGTTTCTGCCATGTCTCCTATGCATGACTTTGTTAACTGACCTAAAAGCTCAACAGGGAAAGCCCAGGCTCAACGCCAAAAAAAGTGAGCTGTGGTTAACTTATAAAGGGGTGAAGGGACCGGGAAAGGGGAAACATGTTGTGCTGATTGCAGCAGATCAGGAGTACCGCAGTGAACAATCCATGCCGATGCTGGCAAAGATCTTGTCCACGCATCATGGTTTTGACTGCACCGTGCTATTTTCTGTTAATGAAAAAGGTGAAGTTGATCCAACGTTGCCAGCTCCGTTCAAGGACAAAACGAAACGTCATAATATCCCGGGGCTTAGTCATTTGGCTGAGGCTGATTGTGTTATTTGGCTTTCGCGGTTCATGCATCTGCCAGAGAATCAGATGCAGCACTTCCATGACTACTTTGATTCAGGAAAACCGCTCATCGCTTTAAGGACGGCTAACCACGGTTTCTGGGGAGGATTGGGGTATCAAAAGGGTGGGGAAAATGTTTCGCTTCGCCAAATATTGGGTGGCACCTTTATGGGCCATCACGGCGGCTGGCATCGTGAGGCAACACGTGGTGTTATTGTTCCTGAAAACAAGAAGCACCCTATTCTTATCGGTGTGGAGGATATCTGGGGTACATCCGATGTTTACCGATGTCATAATGACAAGAATCCGTTTCCAGAAGATTGCACGTCATTGGTCTTGGGCCAGCCATTGGTCAATCTGGAAAAAGATGCTCCCCCCAACATAAAAAAGCAGCCCCTGCCTGTTGCCTGGACAAAAACATGGACCGGAAACAAGGGTCGAGAGTCAAATATTTTACACTTCACTATGGGTTCAGCAGTGGACTTTGAAAATGAAGGAGTAAGGAGAATCACGGTAAACGCAGTCTATTGGGGGCTGGGTCTGGAAAAAAATATCAAGCCGGTTAGTTCCATTGCCATTATTGGCGACTACAAACCCTTAAAAGCAGGGTTCAATTACGAGAAGCTTGGGGTGAAGCCGCGTAATGTTGGATATTACAGGTAATGAAATCCTGAAATTTATTCGATCTTACAAAGTTTCTATAAGCTCGATCCCGATTAGCGGCAGAACTCGGCCAGAAAAGTTGAAGATGCTATTTCCACTATCCTGAAAGCGGCCTGCCACTTCACCCACCCACGATTCCAAAAAGAACCTCAAATGGAAGAAAGGCCAATTCTGCGCCAATACCAGACTTTGTACTGGAACTATATTTAATCGATTTAAATCTCTCTACGTCTTCAAGGTTGGTGAAATTTTCCATTTCCAAGGCGTCGAACCACAGCCCCTTGCATTTCATGCAGAAATCTAGTTCGATCCCCTTATAGGAAAACAAGTTTAAATCAGAGTGATCCCTTGGGCATTTTAAAGTTGGGCTTTTATCAGATTTTAAATCCCAGATGGTCCGGAAGGCTTTGGCAGTCATTTGATCTCTCTCAACCAAATAGGACTCTACCGGTTTGTAATCGAGCCAATGGCTAGAGCAGTTACTGCACCGGTAAATCCCTGAGCCAAGAGAATGCTCGATCATTTTTTCGTTGTTACATTTAGGACAAATCATTTCATGCAAGTTGACGCCCAAAGCAAAGATACGCACATACTAGTTAGCTTGCATACTGTAAAAAATAGCGTTTTTTATAATAATTTACTCTCTGAATCCAATCAGGGAAACCCTCCAACCCCATAGATCCTCATTAGGATTGTAAAAGATGTGTTTTGGGAATCGAACCCAACGAACATCAAATCTTGAAGAGGTTTGGAGGAAAACTTAAGCTGACAGACATGCGGTATTTTCTCTCAACACTATTGGTGGCGATAGGCCAGTCCGTCTTTGCGGCAGAAAAGATTCCTTCGGATACTCAGAGCCTCAAGGAAAGAAAGCCGTTCACCCTCGTGGTATTGCCTGACACCCAATTCTACTGTGACACCCGACTGAAGCTTTCTAAAAAGTGGGGTAACGGAGACTTGCGTCGATACTTTTTCGAGCAAACCCGCTGGGTTCGTGACAACCAGAAGCGACTCAATATCGCTTTTCTCGTCCACGAAGGAGATATTGTGCAGGCGGATGCTCCTGAGGAATGGGCAATCGCAAAGGAAGCCATGTCCATTTTGGATGGAAAAGTGCCCTATTGTATGTGTCTTGGAAACCATGACATGGGCTTTGAGAAGGCAGACAATAAATATGGTGGCAATATCGGGGTCAACCGGACCACCCATTTTAACACATACTTTCCTCGCGAGAAATTTGCCAAAAGGCAGGAGTTTGGAGGAACCTACCCCCCGGATCGTCATGACAATTCCTGGTACCATTTCGAGGCTGCGGGAATGAAATTTCTAATTATCTCGCTTGAATGCAAACCGCGAGACGAAGTTTTGGCTTGGGCGAACAAAGTGATCGCAAAGAACTCTGAGCATCGTGTTATTGTGCTGACGCACGCCTATATGAACAAGGGCAAGTCGAGAAACACCGGGGGGATGTCAGCCAAAGGCAACACCGGCGAACAGACTTGGCAAAAGTTCGTAAAGAAGCACAAGAACATCTTCATGGTTCTCTGCGGGCACCACGCTGGAGAGGCCGTTCGCACAGACGCCGGAGATCACGGTAATCTGGTTCATCAAGTTCTGAGTGATTATCAACACTTAAACAATGGCGGAGAATCTTGGCTCCGCTACATGGTCTTTGAACCAAACGAGAACAAGATAAAGGTCTACACTTACAATCCTGTGCTAAACACATTTCGCAATTTACCGTCCAGTCGTTTCGATTTGAGATACCCAATGAAAAGAGCAGAGTAATCCGGAACCTTATTTTCCAACCTGAAAATCTGAATGCCACTTTCTTTTTACACACCGATGTATAAATCATATGTCGCCGCACAGCTTCCGCGGTTACTCCTCTGAATCTCTCTTATTGGTATAGCGTGGTGGAATTTACTTGGCCACAGGAAGCTGATCCCCCTTAGTGACCTCTGACGTCTCTTTTATGGAAAATTAGTCTCTACTCAAATGATTCCATTCACCAAAGAAAACTCCCAATTGCTGACGCGATTAGCCGCAATTATTGCAGTTTTAACTATTCTTGGGGCTGCCTGGCCGGTGTTGTTTAACGAAGGTAGTGCTGCGGGCAAGTTTTTGGTGAGAACGCATCAGATCGAGGCGGCTGATGACGGTGGCTTCGAGGCGGCGATGGAGGCTCATCTTTATGGGGAGACCATGGAAGCTGCAACAACCAGGACTGAAAGCGACCTGGCCTCCACAGCTGCACATGTTTCGAGAATTCGACAACTCGACCGTGCGGTGTCTGTGCTGTGTTTATTGCTGGCTTTAGCATTACCCTTCGCTTGCCAAAAGTGGCCTAAACTCTCTTGGCTCTACATATTGCCAGCGATATGGCTTCTGGTGAATGCGCATGCAATCGCGATTAACGGCGGCAAGGCTTTCTCAGAATTAGCCGTACCGGCTCATGCAACACGATGGGGAATGTTTCTGGCGCTCGCATTGTTGAGTCTACGTAATGCTCAAAGCGATCGTATTGCAAACTGGATATTGCGTATTGGGTGTGCTTTGACTTTTACCATCCACGGTTGGGAGGCATTCCAACTAAATCCGGCATTTCAGGATCTACTCTATGTTACGTGCGGCCATATCGATATTACTCTAACTGAGTCGGTTTGCCATGGACTCCTTCGCATCATAGGGGTCATGGACGTAGTTCTTGCCATAAGTATTGTCGCAGTTCACTCTCGCCCCCTGTTGCTATGGATGGCCTGCTGGGGATTGATCACCGCAGCGAGTCGGCCCATTGCCCTAGGCCTCGATGCCTGGCCAGAGTTTGCCATGCGCCTGCCGAATAGTGCCGCTCCTCTGTTGGTCCTATTTATTGGACTACCGGCAGCCTTTTCACTTTTTTCACCAAACAATACCAATCAACCGGAATCCACTACCTAATGAACAACTATCGAGTAGGCTTGTTAAGCGCGAGCCTGATCCTCTCAACTATTCTCGCAGTTTCTGCTAGCGAAATCGATCTATCGAAACTAGACGTCAAAACTCTGGTGACAAAGATGACGCCGCTCAAGGGGACTACACCGGCTCAATGGCGAGTGGTATGGACGGGTGACGCCAGTCGCGAAGCAACCATCTCCTGGACCACCGCTGAACCCGGTAAAAAGCACGTCGTTTACTACGGCGCCGAGTCCGGCGGAAAGGGCGGTGAACTCGCCCTGAGTCAGCAGAGCCAGGCTAATGGCGTTTACTCCATCAAGCAGCCCGAGCCGCCGGAGAAAATCGCACCGGCGTATTATCATCACGCCCGGATCAAAAACTTGAAGCCGAATACGCGCTATTATTTCGTCATGGAAAGCGACGGTGAAAGGTCCCGAGAATTCTACTTCCGCACAGCTCCTATTGACGGGACTGACTTTACCCTGATTCATGGCGGCGATTCGCGTAGTGGCCACGCTAATCGTTGCAGGATGAATTTGCGCATTGCCGAGCAGGCAACGTCGAATCCAAAGGTCCTCGCATTCGCCCATGGAGGAGACTACATCGTCTCCGGCTCCAAGTGGGAGCAGTGGCGTTTGTGGCTGAGCCAGCATGAGTTGATGACCTTAGAGGATGGGCGGATATTGCCGATCATCCCCACGAAAGGCAACCATGATGGGGGTAACATATACTTCGAAGTGTTCGATCTGGAGATGGAGACCGAGCGTTGGCATACAACTATGCTTGGTAAGGACGTGGCGCTGGTAACTCTAGATACCAACTCGCCGGGAGGTGGCCCGCAAGCGGAATGGTTGGAGGCCGAATTGATACGTCTGCGACCTGCGGTTCGTTGGTTGCTCGTGCAATATCACCGCCCCATGTATCCCGCTGTGAAGGGGCCAGCGAAGCATGCCCCCATTTTTTGTCCGCTATTCGACAAGTATAATATTGATATTGCTTTGGAGTCCGACGGTCACTGCATGAAGCGGACGGTACCGATTCGCGATGGCAAAAAGGATCCTACCGGAATCGTCTACGTGGGTGAAGGAGGCCTCGGAGTCGGCCAGCGAAAACCCGATGGCAATCGTTGGTATATTAAAGATGGCGGAAAGACGGGTAGCGCCCACCACGTTATGCGCCTCGACTTCACCCCCGACAACCTGCGTGTCCGGTTTGTTCTCATGGACGGATCCGCTTGGGACGATCACAGAATCAAGGCCCGAAAATTCTGAAAAAAGCGAATAACCCGCGAGGCTCCACCCAAGAACCAATTTGCCTAATTCAATTGGCAGGCACACGATAACAATAGATTGGGGTTTGGTGAATATCGTCGAGTATGATGACTTCTTCGGGTTCCCATCCGGCTAATCGAAATGTGTTCGAAACGATAAGGGTATCAGGTTCCAGTTCTTCTTTGAATTTGGATTTCAAAGATTCCATGCGATCCGGGAACAGATAGCACGCGATTACTTTAGCGCCAGCGAGTGAGGTTGTCTGGAAATTGTCTCGCTGAATATCCAGATTGGAATGCCCCGAGAGCGCTGCTCTGATTCGACTGTAAGCCCATGGAATTAGGGAGAGTTCAATACCGCGAATGGTGGCTGAAGGAAAGGATTGAGCCAGTGGAAAAACGATACTTCCCCAACCGGAGCCAAGGTCAATAATAAGGCCCTGAGTGTGATCTGGGATGGCAGAAATGATCGCCTTTTGTGCTTTTCGGGAACTTGGCATCGGAGAGATGCCCACTCGCAAACTGGTCCAGACGATCGATACTAATGCGCCGAGAGCAAGGCCGAGTGCAATGGCGTCAAAAGGCAACATGGGACTACAGCGACCCAGCGGCTACTCCGCAGAATCCGTATCGTTCTGGTTTTCTATCAGGCCAAACATAGCACCAGCAAAGGCGTCTCCCAACCGGACAAAAAACTTGCCACTCCCCAAGTAATGATAAGGCCGGTCGCTCCCGATAATGCACCATTGGGCAAAATGCTTGGCCCAGCCGCTATCGTAAACCTTGCGTGCTTCCAAATCATAAACCTTGTAGCTCTCCACTGAAACAACGTTGCCTTTGAATTCGGCGACGGCGGCCGCATTGCGTTGAGCCACGGACACCGCATTCTTGCCAACGCCCTCCTGAGTCATGTTGGTTCCCAGCACTCCAATGACAAATGGCATGTTGGGCGTCTTATATTCTTTGCGGATGTCTTTCACAAAATGAACCATGTTGTCCCGGTAGTTATTGCGAAACTCATCAGAGAACTGATCATTGAAGCCCTGAAACCAAACAAAGCCTGCCATGGCATAGCCAACCTTAGCATCATATTTTGGGTGATGTTTTTTGAGGTCCTTCAACACATTGCGGACCGACTCATTCATCAATCTCCAGTTGAGGCTCGCATTCTTACTGATATCTGCCGCGTTCTTTGCGGCCTTTTCCTTCTCATTCAGCGTATACAGCCCTGCCGAGGGTGGGCGGAAATTATAATTCAAGGACTTGCCTCCCCAAGAAGTTTTGATGATCAAGATAGGGGCATCCAATTTTTGCGCCATCGAAAAGCCAAAGCTTAATTCCGGACCAATCTTGTCACGGCTCCCCCCATAGCCAATCGTCAGGGGACCTGCACCTTTGTTCCCGTCTGCAATTGAAGCGATGTACACTTGATCAGAAACGACATACGACGAAAGAATCTTCTTTTTGAAAGCCTCATACTCCTCCTTAAGTTTTTTCACCTCCGCTTCCTGGGCTTTTTTCTCAGGCCCTTCATGCATCGCCTTGATCTTCTCATTTGAAATACCGCCGGTGAGTTGATCAATTTTTTTGGCTCGCGCCCAATGTTCGTTCAGTGCTGCTTTGGTCAGACCGTTCCCATTCTTGAAAACCATTCGAAGAAGCCTTTTGTCGTTTGCTTCCTCCGATTGGTACAGGGTAGCAATGGTATGGGGGTTCGCATGACCCACCATGTTGGACTGGCCGGCTAAAATGAAGATTTGCAGTTTCTTCTTAGCTTGCTCCGCAGATTGCCCAGGCAATGTCATTAGAACAAACAGAAGAACAACGACCGCTCTGGCATAATTTAAATTTTTCACTATTAGATCCTTTTAGGTTCATCACCAAACATTATCAGCAAAACATAACAACGTTATGGTTCGTTAAGCAAATGTTGCCTTGAGCAACCATCTCGTTCAAGTGTGAGTTGCAATACGACCTCTGACCATCTTTGCATCAGAATAGCCGGAACATTCGATTCGTACACGAACATCAATTCAATCGATAGCTTCCTCTCTTTTTTAGATTATCCCGTGCTGGCTCTAATTGGGGTATTCTTTAAGCATCATGAATTAGCCAATCCAAAAATACTCTGAGCATTCTTGTTGTGTATTCTTATCTTCACGTCCGGGTACCGGTTGATGCGTTGAAACATCCGAACGTGCTCACTCCATTCATCTTGCTCGATCTTCCGTTTTCCGCAGCGTTGGACACAGTGAATTTACCCTCTGATCCCGCTAATGCTAAGCGAACGAATAGAGGCTCGTCCAAGTCGACGGTACCGTTAACCAAGGAATAATCGGCGAAGAGAATGTAGTTATTTTAGACAAATGAAAAAGGCTTGCATATAGATTATACGCTATGAGAGATTTCAGCTTCACGCAATGCAAACAGAACAGTTAACAGCTTTTGAAGCAGCGGATAATCCGTGTCGTGCCCTGTACGATCGGATTGGCCTAGTTGCTTCCTCTCTGTGCGCGGTTCACTGCATTCTAATGCCATGGCTCCTCATGCTCGTACCAATCTTGGTTGGTACAATTTTCACAGATGCTAGATTTGAGAATGTTTTTGTAGCAATTTCCATTTTATTGGCCTCTTTTTGCGGATATATGGGGTGCCTGAAGCATGGCAAATGGGGTGTGATGATACCTATTACCATAGGTGCTCTGGTGTTGTTTACTGTACGTCTATCAGCCCCGCCAATTTGCTGTCTAGATGATGTAAGTTGGCCACACGCAATCGGTTCAGCCTTTGGCGGAAGCTTTCTTGCGGCATCGCATTTTCTGAACCTAAAATTCTCCCACCAAGTTGAGCCTAAAGAGGATTCACCCTGCTGCCCCTCCACGGACTGTTCTGCTCATGAATAAATAGAAGTGTTTTTAAAGAGTTATGGCACACTCCCATCAGCATAACCTGATTGATCTTCGTGCCAAGTTACGTGGCAAAGACCATAGAATTACCAAGCCCCGGGAAGAAATGCTTGAACTGCTCGGGAAAGAAGAGCATCCAGTCACGGCCAAAACTATCCATGAAAAACTAGGTGGATCTTGTGATTTGGTGACCGTTTATCGATCACTCAAGATGCTTGAAGCTATGAATCTAGTGAAGCGTTTTGATTTTGGTGATAACACTGCAAGGTTTGAATTGATTTGTCCCGATGATAATGGACATCACCACCACTTGATTTGCAAAGAATGCCGAACCGTGGTGGAGATTGATGAATGCTTTGACTCTGACTTGGAATCCAGAATTGCAAAGAAACACGGCTTTTCAGAAGTGACTCACCAACTCGAGTTTTTTGGGCTTTGCTCAAGCTGTCAAACGACTTGAATGCGATGCTGGTTTGAAATTGGCAACTGCCATAATATCTAGGCAGTGGTCAATCGCCATCGTGAATTTGTGCATCTATGGATTAAGGGACCCAAGGACGTCAGTCCCAAACCTTCCATGATTACACCTGATTAGACGATCGATCCTATGAACCAGCATGGTGGAGCAGGATATTCTCAGCAATAAAATCATACTAGATGACTGGCGCCGGTTTCAAATTTAATAACACCTACCTTCAACTGCCGGAGATTTTTTATACAAAAATTCTTCCGGCGCCCGTGCCGAAGCCGGAACTAGTCATCTTAAACACGCCGCTCGCGACTGAGCTGGGCTTGGATTTTTCCGACACAAGTTTGGACAAACAAGCAGAACTGTTTTCCGGAAACCAAACGCCGGAAACGGCCGAGCCGTTTGCTCAAGCTTATGCCGGCCATCAATTTGGCCATTTTACGATGCTGGGTGATGGGCGAGCAATTGCCTGGGGCGAGCATATCACACCGACTGATCAGCGCTTTGACCTACAGTTCAAGGGGGCGGGTCCCACGCCGTACTCGCGAGGTGGAGATGGGCGCGCGGCGTTAGGGCCGATGCTACGTGAATATATCATCAGCGAAGCAATGCAGGCGCTCAATATCCCTACTACCCGCAGCCTTGCAGTAGTTACCCACGGAGAGCAGGTATATCGTGAAACCTCCCTGCCTGGAGCAATCCTGACCCGAGTTGCCCGGTCGCATATACGTGTCGGTACGTTTCAATTCGCCGCATTGAAAGAAGATCAGGAAACAATCCAAGCTCTACTCGATTACACGATCAAAAGGCATTATCCGGAGATTAAGGAGGAGCAAAATAAGGCCCTTTTTCTGCTTAAAGCAGTGATTGAAAAACAGGCCGAGCTGATCACTCACTGGATGCGTGTAGGATTCATTCACGGAGTCATGAACACGGACAATGTGACCCTATCAGGTGAGACGATTGATTATGGCCCATGCGCCTTTATGGACACTTACGATCCAGGGGCGGTATTTAGCTCCATAGACCATAATGGGCGCTACGCTTATGCCAACCAACCGGCCATCACACAATGGAATCTTGCGCGCCTTGCCGAGACCCTGTTGCCTCTAATAAATGAAAACGCCGAAAAGGCAAAAGACTTAGCCGAGGAAGCCATCCATAGTTTCGGGGCAGTTTATAAAGAGAAATCTCTCTCCATGTTGCGCGCCAAAGTTGGCCTATTTGACGAGCAACCAGAAGATGAAAAACTTATTACTGATCTACTCGACTGGATGCAGCAAACAGACTCGGACTAC
>Ga0315320_10004907_pt1 | contig 10965 bp, 9 predicted proteins | sample M140m21515metaG_FD_203458 | JGI IMG/M metagenome (GOLD analysis project Ga0315320, IMG submission 203458) | Ammonia-oxidizing marine archaeal communities from Monterey Bay, California, United States - M1 40m 21515 | ecosystem: Environmental > Aquatic > Marine > Coastal | place: USA: California...
CTTTGATCTCATTGCACTTGGGGCGACAGAGCTGAAACAGAAAAAGGCCGCCGGAGTGGGTTCCGACGACCTTCATCAATTTAAGTACACCCCAGAGGATTCGAACCTCTAACCTTCGGTTCCGTAGTAGGCTTAGAATCGCGGGGGTAAACGTGGTGGAAAGGCTTGATGCAGTTAGGTTTACGAACATAAACATCGCTTACGCGAAGCGTTGCAGACTATCGCATTTTTACGCACTTTCAAGTGGTAACTGCGGCCTTAAGTGGTAGAGGTGGTAGTCGGTCAAATGACCTTCGACTTCGCATTAGCACGTCGCTCGCGTGACGACCACTTTTCGAGTTTCAGAGTGGTACTAGCTACTTTTGGAGTTACTAGCCATGACGATAAACGAGTCGCAGTGAGCCCTCCAGTCGCTCATGCTAATGGCGAGAGCCTCACCACACTCTCACCGCAGTCCAAATCAAATTTGCAGCCATTGAAGCGTCTCAAAACCGTGCATACTTCAAGATCGGCTTTACGAAGTTTGGCAACGATCTGATCCACTGTGTGACGTTTCTGAGGCATTCTGAAAGTCCTTTCCGGGCAGTTCGCCCGAGCAAGATTCTCTCACTCACAATGGTGCAATTCGATGGGGGGAGGTCAGTTGTTTACGGTTTCAGCCTCCGAGTCGATTCAAACGTTCACATTCTTTAGCGATTTCTCACGCTCTTTATCAATTATCTATTTTCTTTACAAAATTTTTGTCCCTTAATGGTTCATTGGCGACAGTAAAGGTGTCGGCAAAATCGGTAGTTCCAAGTTGGACATTGTTTTGGATACGAAAGCACGAACAGCATTTGAGATACTGGCCCGCGAAAATTCGCGGATGCTGATGGTTTATCTGCGTAGTCTGGTCCGCGATGAGGCCGCAGTCGATGACCTGTTTCAGGAAACGATCGTCGTTGCATGGCGGCGGCTCGACGAATGCGATTTGGACCGTCCGTTTGGGCCTTGGGTGCGAGGAATCGCTTCACGATTGGTTCTGGCTCACTACCGAAAACAGAAGGCGGCTCCCCTGCTGCTTAGCGACTCGGTGCTACAGGTGGTGGACCGCCACTTTGAAAATATCAGCCTGTTGGCGGGTGACACTTGGGACGACAAGGTGGCTGCTCTTCGTGAATGCATCGATGCGTTACCCGAACGGCATAGGTCGGTGATCGGTGGCAGGTACTTTGATGGCCTGTCCGCTGCGGAAGTGGCTGAGCGATTCGAGTTGACGCTGGAAGCTTGCAAAAAGCGCCTCCAACGTGGCCGCGCGATGTTGGCTGAGTGTTTGAAGACGAAGGGCGTATTGGCGGCTTCGGAGGCGACATCATGAACGATGGGATCGACGATCTACTTTCGGATTGGCTGGATGGTGAGAATGAGAATCCTGCAAGCAAAAGCGATGTGCCTTCAAGCGAAGCGAGTGAGACGATTGCTGAGTCGCTTTTGATTCATGGCATGCTGACAGATATCGGCAGCGGTGACGACGCTGAGGCCGAACGCATCGGCGCAGTGATGCAGCGGATCGATGTAGAATTTGTGAATGGCTCTTTGAATCTTGCGTCGACGAGCGTGCTGCATGGTCGACGCAGGCTAGCAATCTTGACGTCGGCTCTGGCGATCGCGGCTGCTGTCATGGTCATGTTTTCTGTGTTCGGACCGCACCGCAGTGTTTCAGCGGCGATGGCTTCGCTTGACAAATTAATGGAAGCAGCGGCAAAGCCATTCGATCACACCTACAGAGTTCGCGTCGTCGAAGAGTATTCGCGGGATAAACGCCCGAAGAACCTCTCGCAAGAGGCGTGGGATCGCGAAGCTCCCGAACAAATTGATGGGGCAACCATTCATGTTCGCGGTGCTGATGAATATGTAATGATCGTGATGCTGAAGACAGGTAAGACAAGAACGTCCGGTTGCGATGGCAAGATTAGTTGGGCGTTTCGCGAAGACGGGCCTGTGCATGTCTCTGAGGATCTTAATCGCTTCCGCGGTGGAATGCCGGGCAGTCAGCAGGGTATGCCCTTTCTTAACATTCACGCCAACCTGTCACAGTTGAAAGTGGGATATGAAGTTGAGCTTACAGATGCCCCGGAGATTGGCACCGATGGCACGTTGCTTTCGCAGCTCAACGGCATTCGGAAATCAAACGATGTCCGCGGTCCTAAGCAAGTTCATGTCTGGTTTGACGCTGAAACTGGAGCGGTTCACAAGATGCTGCTCGACGGACTTCCGCGAGGTCGAGGAGGGCCCAAAAGCGTGACGCTGGAGTTGGTGGATCAGCCGACATTGCCGTCGACCTTTTTTTCGCACGAGACACATCACGAACCCGGGAAACGAATTCGCTACAAGGACAGTCAACGATGAGGTATCCGGTGTTTAAAGCTGCGACCGTGTTTGCCGCGTATTGCATACTGTTGCAATCCACGGCGCTTGCTCAGAAGGGACGAATCGACCCGATCGTTACGGTGATCGATGCAGATGGCGATGGTTCGGTCAGTTCAACGGAACTGAAATCTGCTGCCGCATCAATCCGCAAGCTGGATGCCGACAACGACGGTGTGGTTTCGCTCATTGAAGTTTCAGGCAAGTCGAATTCAAGTGGCGGACGTGGCGGCGGCAGCAGACTCGGCGGCTACACGGAACCGCCACCAGCGAACCAGGTTCCCGACCATCCCTTCAATATCATCATCGGCCGACTGACCGACAACAGCGGGACAGTTCGCGTTCTGTTTCACAGTGATGTCAAAGCGTATCTAAGCTACGGCGAGCAATCTGGCAGACTATCTCACAAAACGGCAGTTCAAAACCTGCGTGCAGGTGAACCTTTCGACTTTGTGATCGATTCGCTCACGAAAAATACGCGTTACTACTATCGCGTAATGTATCAGGCCGGCGGACGTAATCAGCAGAGCAACGCATTCTCATTTCACACGAAGCGAAGCAAAGACAGCTCGTTCGTCTTCACCGTGCAGGCAGATTCTCATCTGGACGAGAACACCAGCGGCGAAGTCTACCTCCGCACGTTAGGAAACGCTCTGGCAGATCAACCCGACTTTCATTTTGCTCTCGGCGACACCTTCATGACGGGCAAGTACGTGAAGCCAGAACTATCGGAGCCGCAGTACTTGGCTCAACGATATTACCTGGGGCATCTCTGCCATTCTGCTGCCCTGTATTTCGCTTTGGGCAACCACGATGGCGAATCCGGTAACCGGGGATCGAATCTTTGGGCAACGACGACACGAAAACGCTATCTGCCGAACCCCTTTCCGAATGATTTCTTCACGGGCAATGATCAGCCCGAGCGGGAAATTGGTTTGCCAGAGAATTATTACCAGTTCGAGTGGGGTGATGCTCAATTCATTGTGCTGGACCCATTTCGTTACACCACCACACGCTCGCGTGGCGGCAATAGCGACAACTGGTACTGGACGCTCGGCGAGCATCAATACAAGTGGTTGAAACAGTCGCTGGAGCAAAGCGATGCGAAACTACGGTTTGTGTTTCTGCATCACTTGGTCGGAGGCAGTGACCGCAATCAGCGCGGCGGCAAAGAAGCCGCTCCGTTCTGGGAATGGGGCGGTAAAGGTGCCTCCGGCAAGGACGAATTTGACCAACATCGCCCGGGATGGGGAAAGCCCATTCATCAGATGCTGGCGGATCATGGTGTGAGTGTCGTTTTCCACGGGCACGATCACATGTTTGTTAAGCAAGATCTTGACGGCATCGTCTATCAACTGGTTCCACAGCCTGGGCATCCACGCTCCGGAACAAAAAGCGCCGCCGAGTACGGATACCTTGGTGGTGAAATACAGGGCAGCAGTGGCCATGTTCGGATTCGCGTCAACGGCGAATCCGCTCGTGTGGACTACGTACGGGCTTATCTACCAGCGGCTCAAGACGCAAGCCGACGCAACGGCGATGTGAGCTTTTCATACGTGCTTTCGGGAGAAGGTACGGGGAGCACCGGTCAATGAAACGCACACTTTGTTCTCTATTGGTTTTCTTCTTTGCTTCTCCCCTCTGCGATGCAAACGAAAGTTCAGGAACACCCAATTTTGTATTCATCCAAGGGGAAGGTCAGGGCTGGGCAAGCACTTCAGTTCAGCTCGATCCAAACGAGCCCGAATCGAAAAGCCGTTCCTTCTCGACTCCGAATCTGGAGCGTCTTGCTCGTGAAGGCATTCGCTTCTCGAACTACTACGCGCCGTCGCCGCGATGCACGCCTTCGCGAGCAACCTATTTCACCGGACTCAGTCCCGCACGCCTGAGGATGACCTTTACGGGCGCAGGCGGCGACACCGGCAAGGCTCTTATCGAGCCGCGTGTCGTCAGCGAACTGCCCCAAGACGTGACAACGATTGCGGAGCTGTTGAAGACAGCAGGATACGCGAATGCACACTTTGGCAAGTGGCATGTTGGTAAAGTGGATCCGCAAGTTCATGGATTCGACGAGTCCGATGGGGCGACGAGCAATGGTGGGCCTGAGAATTCTCGCAACCCGAACCCAAAGCAAGCGTATGGCATGACGGAACGCGGGATTTCGTTCATCAAGCGGAATGTTGCTGCAAGAAAACCATTCTACCTTCAACTTTCGCACTACGGCGGTCGTTCTCAGGACGACGCGAAACCGGAAACGTTTGATAAAACGCTGCGGCTCGGGCTTGGTAGGGACGAACGCAACATTGGAGCCGCCGCCGTAGCGTTCGACATGGATATTACGATCGGCATGTTGCTGGAGACGTTGGACGAACTGAACATTGCTGACAATACCTATGTGATCTACACCGCCGACCATGGCACGCCCGGTCGCAATGGCCCACTCCAAGGCGGTAAAGGCGGTTTATGGGATGGTGGGATTCGAATTCCGCTGTTCATTCGTGGGCCTCTAGCCAAAGCCGGCTCGCACTCAACTGCGTTAGTCACCGGTGCGGACCTCGTGCCGACAGTCGCTGACCTTGCTGGTATTTCAGAAAGACTGTCTGACCAAGTCGAAGGCGGCAGCCTGCGGCAGGTACTTGCCGATCCAGCCTCTGGCAAAGTTGCTCGTTCACGCGATGGAATCGTCTTTCACTTCCCACACTACGACAAAGATCCGTTGGGTCCGGTATCAGCGATCCTTTCCGGCCAATACAAGCTTGTGCGAATCTACGAGGACCAGCGGTATTTACTGTTTGATCTCGCGAGAGACCTGCGCGAGCGCAACGATCTTTCCGGTAGTCACGTCGACAAAGTGCGAGAGCTGTCAGCCCAGCTCACAAGCTACCTCGACTCCATTGATGCCGGAATGCCCGCCAGGCGATCGGGCGAGACGCCATCATCCAATGCCGGGCGAGACGCGAACTCAAGACCTGCCGCAATCATGCAGAGACTTGATGAAAACAACGATGGACAACTCACCAAAGATGAAATCGAACGTCTACCGGCGTTGCTGCGTTCTTTTGACAAAAACAATGATGGAACGTTGTCACGTGATGAAACACGTGAGCGTTAGCGAAATAACCAAATCTACTTTCCCCAATGGAGACGAACCATGAAACATCTCATTTCTTTCGCGGCAATCATTGCTTTGCTGTCGGTTGCAAATCCCACGTTTGCTCAGACGAGCAAGAAGGAGAATGAAAAGCGAGGGCAACAGCAGGATCAAAGTGAACGCCGAGGCGGCAACGGCGGACAGGGAAGGAATGGCGGTGGTAAAGGTGGCGGTGGTGGATTGTTCCGATTGCTGGACGTCGATCGCGATGGCACCTTGTCGGCGAAAGAGATCGAGGGTGCGGTCGCAGCTTTGATGAAGCTGGACGTGAACAAAGACGGCATCCTTGATGCTCAGGAATTGACGGTTCGCGGCGGTGGTGGCCAGGGCGGAACAAAGGGACGTGGCGGTCAGCAAAGAGGAGAGAGTTCGCAGCGTCGTGGTGGTCAAGGAAAAGGTGGACAAGGCAAGCGTTCTTCCGGCAGCAACGGAAAGGCAGAATGAAAATTCATTTCTACATTGCGATCTTAGGACTCATGGTTTCCGCTGCTGCATACGCGTCAGAGCGTCCCAACATTGTGTTCATGATGTCTGATGACCAGGCTTGGAATGGGCTTTCTGTTCCCATGCACCCCGATCTTGATTGGTCGAAGAGTTCGATCGTCGACACGCCGAATCTCGAAAAGTTGGCTGCGCAGGGGATGCGGTTCTCAGCAGCCTACGCGCCTGCGTCGGTGTGTTCACCTACTCGTATCAGTCTGCAGACAGGGAAAAGTTCGGCAGCCATGCATTGGACCAAGGCAGCCCCTGCGGAAACGGGTCACAAGATGATCGAACCCCGCAATATTCGATCGATCCCTGCATCGGAAATCACCATTGGTGAACTCCTGCAGTCGGCAGGCTACGCGACAGCTCACTACGGCAAATGGCATATTAACGGCGGCGGCCCTGCCGCTCATGGATATGACGAGGGCGATGGTGAGATTGGCAACGAGTACGCTCACCAGTACGGCGACCCAAACCCCGCAGACATCTTTGGCATGGCAAAGCGGGCCGTGGCTTTTATGGAGAAGAACAAGCGAGCAAACAAACCGTTCTTCATTCAGATGTCATGGCATGCGTTGCACGCACCACAGAATGCACTGAAGACAACGCTTACTAAATACGCTCAGAAGATGGGCCGTAGCGTAGACGAAAAACGCGTGGGCAGTGCGGCGATCGCAGAGAATCTCGACACGGGAGTCGGCATGGTCGTTGACGCGATCGACCGACTCGGACTGGCAGACAACACGTTTGTGATTTACATGTCTGACAATGGTAGCGGGGGTGGCGGCAAGGTTGGCAAACGAGGGTCGCGCGACGGTTTGGCCGGTGGCAAAGGCGGCGTCTGGGAGGGCGGCATTCGCAGTCCGATGATCATTCGAGGCCCTGGTATTCCGGCCGCTTCATGGTGCCATGAAAGAGTCGTCGGTTACGACTTCTATCCGACCTACTGTGAATGGGCAGGGATTCCAGTGTCCAAATTGCCGCCGCGCATCGAAGGCGGTAGCATTGCCGGCCTGCTTGGCGATGGCAGGGGTAGCGTCAAACGCCCACGCGAAGAAATGGTATTTCACTTCCCGCACTATCAAGGCGGCGACGGTCCTCATTCGGCTCTGTTCCTCGGCAATCACAAGCTGATGAAGTTCTACGAAGACGGTCGGCTCGCATTGTTCGATATCAAAGCGGACGTCTCAGAACAAAATGATCTGTCGCAGCGAATGCCTCAGCGAGTGAAGGAATTAGATAGCCTGCTGGTGAAGTACCTCCGCGATATTGACGCGCAAATGGCGACTCCAAATACAAACTATGACCCGAGCAAAGCACCGATCGCACGCAAGGGCGGCGGTGGTCGCAACAAGACGCAGAAAAGCGGGAGCAGAAAGAAACAGGGAGGAATCCGGTGATTCGTTGTTTCTTCATGATCGCCTCGCTGCTTCTCGTCTCAATGACGTACGCACAGGATGACGCGGGAGCGGACAAAGAAAACACTGCAAGCAACGAGAAACGCGATACGGCCAGTGCAACCGTCGAAAATGTCGTGGAGAGCGGCTTCGTATTTGTCGATGGTCGCTACCTCCAAGCCCCCTATCGATTTCGAACCGATGATAAGCAACTGTTTATCAACGATCTACCTTTTGATCAGTCGTCATTCGAGTGCCTCGCTACCAAGAAGTCGCTCGCCAATGGACGGATGATGCAACGAGCCACTCGGATCCTGCGAGAGACACTCGAAACCGGTGGAGTCGTCGTGTTGTTTGCAGGGTCTCCCGTTGTGCTAATCTACGAAGCACACAGCTATGACTTGCTTAGTGTTCTGATCGATGACGAAGCCAGAGCTTCATTTTTTATCCACGACCTAAGAGTCAGGGGGCTGAATAGCGCGTCCATCGACCAAGAGGTTTGGAAAGTGTTCGTCAGAGACTTCGACTGCCCTCGGGAACTACGTGAGCGAACAGCCAATTTTCTGGCAGAGATACGGACCATTGAGGAAAGCTATGCCAGTCAGAGCTCAGCCAGAATGACTTTGCAATCGAGTGCCTACCCGCTATCTGTGGTAGGCATGCTGCTGGTGGTCTTGGCGTTTGGACATCTACTGAAATGCAAGGCGGATTCGGAAGGGGTATCAGCAGAGAAAGGGTTTGCAAATTGTGTTGTCACTCGGTCTCTGGCACTTGTCTCTGCAATGTCCGCTCTTGATCTGAGTTGGACGATGCTTGTCGGGGCTGCGGGCGACATGAAAGAGCTGAATCCCCTTGGTGCCGCATTGATTGATGACGCTGTGGGACTGATCGCATTCAAGACGTTTGTGACGCTGATGGCCGTGCTTCTTTTGTATTCGCTGCGACAACACCGTAGCGCGAAGGAGGGAGCATGGTGGGCATGCCTCATCTGCACACTTCTGACGGTTCGTTGGCTGACATTCGACTCGATGTTTGTATAGCGAATGACAAACTACGCAAGATTTAGCTCAAGAGATACTCAATGATGAACCAAGCACTTATAGCGGGAGCGATTGGCTTCGCCCTTGTATACCATGCCACGTCCTTGGCACAACAAGTACCGCGCAAGCCTCGCATCGAAGACACCATCAAGGCGAATGTCTACGCGGACAACTCGTTCAAACTCTATGTCAATGGTGAGTTGGTGGCCGTTGATTCGATTGCTTTCGTGCCACACAACGTGGTTTCGGTGGATGTGCTTCCAGCGTACCCCATGACGATCGCAGTCATGGGGATCGACAACGCGGATCCGGAAACGGGCATGGAATACGCCAACACAAATATTGGCGACGGCGGCTTCATTCTGAAACTGGGCGACGGCACCGTGACCAATGCCACATGGAAAGCAAAGAAGTTTTCATGGGGACCGATCGACGGCGACGTCAAGAATCCTCGCGTCGAAAACATCCCGCTCCCCAAGGACTGGTTCGCGATCGACTTCGATGATAGCAAGTGGCCGAGCGCCAAAGAATTCACGGAGGAAGTCGTCGGGCCGAAAGAGCCATTCTTTGAACATGACTTCACAGGAGCCAAATTCATTTGGTCCGACGATATCAAGCTCGACAACCTCGTGCTCTTCCGCACCGTTGTGAAATCGCCACCCGATGGAAAAGACCGTCCCGACTTTCGTGGATTGACCGACGTAGTTCCGCAGCGTAGCGGGGGAGGCGGTGGTCGTCGAGGCGGAGGTGGAACCCGAGGGCAACGAGGATCGAACCGGTCGAATTAAGAAGCGAACCTTACAATTAATCACAGTTCAGTGGAAAAGACGCCATGGACCACTCACACCGAATTTCAACTTTCTTACTGTTGGCGGCAAGCCTGTCTCCGACAATGCTACTCGCTCACGAAGGACACTCGCATGCTCCTTCGCCTCAGACAAAGCAAAGAGTCAATCGACTAAATACCGAAACGCCAAATCTTCAATTCATTGTGCAAAGTCGGACAAAGGATACGGCTCGGCCCGATATCGCAAAGCTGTTCGATCCGTTCAAAGATAAGGTCAGCGTCCGTTTTGATCGCGACTTCCTGTACGTTGAGTCCAACGGCATGCCGGATCATTCGATGATGACCGGCATCACGGCCTGGCAACAGCAGGTTCCGCTGCCTCAGTCGTACACAGGCAGCAATGCATGGAGAATTCCACTACAGCCAGTACCTGCGAAGAACCCATTGTCAACGAAGGAACACTTCTTTCGTGGAGCCATCGCCTTGGCGGTCAATGGTGTGCCGATCTTTAATCCGATCAAAAATAACGGAAAAACAGATACGTTGCTCGCCGGTGAGCTCGACCAGTGGGGTGGACATTGTGGCCGGGCGGATGATTACCACTATCACATTGCCCCCGTGCATCTGGAAAGAGTGGTCGGTGCAGGAAATCCGATCGCTGTAGCGCTCGACGGTTATCCGATCTACGGCTACAACGATCCAAACGGCAAACCGCCAACGAATCTCGATTGGTTGAACGGCCACAAAGGACCAGATGGCCAGTATCACTATCACGCGACAAAAACGTTTCCGTATTTGAACGGAGGTTTTTATGGCGAAGTCGTCGAACTCAACGGGCAAGTTGACCCGCAGCCGAGAGCACAAGGTGTTCGGCCATCACTCCCTGGTTTGAAAGGGGCGAAGATCGTCGGTTTTGAGGCGCCGAAGCCGGGGAGTTTCGTTGTGCGTTATGAAGTTTTTGGTGACCCGCGATCCGTCGAATACACCGTCAACGATAATGGTTCAGCGACCTTTAATTTTGTTTCTTCGCAGGGGACGAAGACCGAAAACTACACACCACGTCAAGGAGCAGGTGGCGACGGTCGGCGAAATGCAGAGCGTCCAATGGGTAACGATCCGCAACGCAATCGAGGTCGCAGCGAAGGCGGCGGACGTCCTGATGGTGGAAGGGCTGGTAGTGATCCCATTGTCGCGGCGTTGGATGCAAACGGCGACGGTCGTATCGACAAGGCCGAACTCCGCGGAGCTTCAGCCGCACTACGCAAGTTGGACACCAATAAGGATGACCAGATTTCCGCAGATGAATTTCGAGGTTCAGGTGGTCAACGGCGCGGTGGCGAAGGTGGTGGGCCGCGTGGTGAAAGGCCTCTGGGACAAGCCGGTCCGCGGGGTCCGCAGCCAGGTGATGGTCCTCGGCAACCTTGGATCCTGGTTCATGCCGACGAAATTGATCTGGATAAGAACAAAATCATCAGCCGAGACGAAATCGTTGGCGAAGCCACCAAAGCGTTTGAGGGCTATGACGCCGACAGAGATGACAAGCTAAGCGCTGCCGAACTGAGCGGACGCGGCGGATCACGTAGTGCGATGGGCGGCTTCCTGAAAGGACACGCCAAAGAAATTGACCGTGATGGAGATGGCATCCTGACACGAACTGAAGCCGTCGGCAACGCGGAACGCATGTTCGCCAAGATGGAT
>Ga0315320_10004910_pt1 | contig 10962 bp, 2 predicted proteins | sample M140m21515metaG_FD_203458 | JGI IMG/M metagenome (GOLD analysis project Ga0315320, IMG submission 203458) | Ammonia-oxidizing marine archaeal communities from Monterey Bay, California, United States - M1 40m 21515 | ecosystem: Environmental > Aquatic > Marine > Coastal | place: USA: California...
GGCGTCGTCGCGGCCAAGGCGATCATCGCCAAGCTCCCGCGGACCACTCGGCTGAGCGTCGGGTGCATCCATGCGCTGGAGATGCACAAGCACATCGTGGGGGCGACGTGCCAGACCATGGCGGAGCAGCTGGGCGAGGAGGACCTCGACACCCTTCGGCACTGGATGGCGATGAGCACCGAGGAGCAGCGCGATAATAGGAGCAACGAGAACTCGTATTCCGGCAAACGTGGGACTGGCAGCGCGAGGAGTCTGTTGGTGGGCAGGGAGGACTCTCAGGCGCGGATGAAGAACTTGGAGAGTCTCTACCAGGAGATGCGAGAGATTGGAGAGGGCAGCGTTCGTTTCCGCGGGGGCGTGGCGAAGATGCGCCGGCCGCCATCCGTCGAGGACATGTCAAAACACATCGACAACATGGGTGGTTTAGACCTCAAGCCGGTGAGCGAGGGTAAGCGCATGAGCATGGACGCCGTGCGACCGTCACCGTGGAACACGATGGAGGATCCGAGCGGGATGAGACGCGTCGAGTCGGACGCTTCGCTCAACTCTGACGAGGACAGCGGAAAGGGCGGGACGAATGGATCGGGCGGGAAGGGCGGCGGGAGTAAACCGCCTTCGCGGGGCGGGAGCAGGCACGGCGGGACGTTCCTCTCCGTGGCGCACCTCCACGGGTTGTGTTCGCTCGATGAGCTCATCGCCGCGTGTCACAGCTGTGGATGCGAGCCCCTGGCGGATGAGCTGGAGCGGGTGAAGGAGTCGCTCCGGGAGAAGAGGATCCACGACCTCATCGAGGCGGGCGTCAAGACGACGGAATCCAGCAACGCGCTGCTGGACACGATGCTGTTCCGATACGACGAGCTCTTCCAGAAGGTCGTGACGCTGCAGGTGGAGTTGAAGCGGGAGCGGGAGGCTAAGGAGGCGGTGGAGGCTGGGCTGGCGTGCGCGTGGACTTCGGACAAGGCTAAGAGTTTTCGGGAGCAGCGGGTACGTCGTTCAATCGACGATGAGGAGGACCCGAGGGCACTACTCGACAACACCGCGTGATCAATGGTACCTCTAGCTACTAGAGCGTGTTGTATTCGCGATGTATTTGCGCTAAGAGTTGGTTACGTTATTAAACTTCGCCCGCTTTACTTTCCCTTCTTGGCAGCCATCTTCTCCGCCTTTGCAATCTCCTTTTTGCGGTACTCGACGGCCGCGGGGTCGAAAGTCATCTGCGCCTTGGTCTTGTACGGCCTGAGCTCGTGTAACGCGAGGCCGACGAACCCGATGGCGCACCCGGGGTAGAGGAACGTGTTGGCGCTGCTGAATCCGTACTGGGTGGCGTACCCGGCGAAGGCGATGAAGGCGAAGGACAGGAGCGTGAAGATGAGGCCGGCGTACTGCCGGACGTAGTAGACGAAGGTCATCTCGTTGCCGTCGGAGTCGAGCTTGGCGCCGCCCTTCTTCGCCGCCGCGGACTTCTTCGCGGGGGTCTTGGCGGCGGGCTCAGCCTTGCCCTTGGCGGGGGTCCTTCGTGTCGCGACCATGTCAGAGACGCGCGGGTGGATGTGTGGGCCGCGCCCGCCCTAATTTTCAATTTTGCACTTTTAGGCCGTCGTCCGCCTTTTCGAAATTCCGGTGGTCGCCGGTGGTGAGCCGTCTCGTCGGCACCCTGACGCGACAACAACAAATAATTTGGGGCGGAGGCCTTCGCCACTCGTGCCCCGAGCGCCGGGTTCTGAGGGTGACCGGATGACGCATCGAGCGGTCCTGGTGTTGGTGCTGGCGCTGGCGTGCGCGGGAAGCGTTGGCGCGGGTGGGGGATGGGAAGATGCCCACGCACACACCGTCGAGACAGACTTCGCGCTGCCCGAATTCGTCAAAACTTTCGTTGGACGAAACGATGTTGTGCTCCGGGCGCTCCGTGCCGGCGACCCTCCACCGCGTCCACGCTCGAAGGGTTCGATGGTGACCAGCTGCGACGAACTGGGCGGGATCGGTAACTTATCCTCGACGACAGACCCGTGCGTGATACCCCCGAACACCACGACGGCGCTCACCCCGGGGACGTGGATCCTCGGGTCGGGTTCCCTGACCATGTCCCAAAACGCGTCAATCGGGTGCGACGTTCCGGGCTGCCTTTTCACGGTGTTGTTGGGCGGGACCCTGCGAGTGACCGAGCGCGCGAGGATCCACGGCGGGTACGTCAACGTCACCGCAGCCGCCGTCGAGATCGTCGGCGTCGACGCGAGCATCGACGCCGACGGCTCGGCGGATCCAACCGAGCGAAGGGGATGGCGAAGCCAGGATGAGAACCGACGCGCCTCCACTTGGGACCCACACGCGGGAGCCGGGTTCGGGGGCGAGGGCGCATCATGCCCAAGGTCCAGCAGCACGCTGCCCACGTCCCGCGGCGGCCCGGGGTACGCGTACTACGACTTCGTCGTCAACGGCGCCGCGAGGGGCGCGCCGCCGCCCATCTCCGGGACCTCCGCGGGGGACGGATGGATCGACGTCGATAGCGACGATATCGTGGGTTTGGGCGGCGCGGGCGGCGGGCGGGTGGTGCTCGTGACGCGGTCGCTTCGCTTCGGCGGCGGCGGGGTCATCTCCGCGCGCGGGACATCCCCTGCGTTGTCGGGCGCGGGAGCCTCCCTCGGGGGAGGATCGGGCGGCAGCGTCGTCGTCTACGCCGAGGCGGTGACGGACGACGTGGGACTTCCGGCCGCCGCGACGGAAACCGTGACCGAGGGCGGGGTCTCCGGGCAGGTTCTCGCGGGAGGCGGCGGCGGGGGCACGTCGCAGGACGGGTCCGTGGAAGGGGTGGTCGACGGCGGCGGCGGCGGCGGCGGGCGCATCGCGCTGCTCGCGCCGGCCGTGTGGCCGCCCAGCGTGTTAGTCGCGGCGGGTGGCGGGCGAAGCGGCGGGACCTGCGGCGACTCCGGGTTCAACGGCGCCGCGGGAACCGTGGTGAACTATCCGTCCGGTTCGTTGACGGTGTCCAACGCGCGGGGCGCGGTGGGTAAGGTTGGGTCGGTCCCGAGCGCGTGTTTGGAGCAAGGCGCGTGGGGCGTTTGCGCGACGACGAGGCTCACCGGGTCGCTTCCCACGCAGGGGTTCAACTCGCTGTTGATAAAGTCGGGAGCCGTCGCGTGCACCGATGCATGCCCGGGCGGAGGTCAGGCGTGGGAATCGCGACGGTCGTACGCGAGCGTAGGCGGAAAGAGAGCGCTGCTCGGAGGCGGTGATAGCCCGTCGCCGACTCCGGGCGCGGGGGGCGTGGTTCACGTAGAGGTATCGTCGGCCATCACGTTGACGGGCGCGGCGCACTTACTTCACGGTGATCCAGCCTCGCCCCGGTCTGCCGGACGCGACTCAGCGACGTCGTCCGTCACGCTGTGGCTCGTGGCTCCCGCGGTGACCGTCACGGACCGCAGCACGCTTCGTGTGGTCGGGCGACTCAGCGTCGACGGCGGTCCCACCGGCGGCGGATCGCTCATCGTGAAGGGGTCCAGCACCCTCACGGTGGCGCCCAAACCCCCCGATGCGTCATCGTACGTCTTCAACGTGGATACCGTGGAGGTCAGCGACGGGTCCGCGTTGGAGGTCACCGGGGGCGGGTCGCTCTCGGTGCTCGGTCGCGTCGCGGACCGCGGCTCGGTCACCGTCGGCGACGCAGACGCCGATGCGGAGTATTCCCGGGTTGATGAGATTGCTAAATCCCTCGGCCGATCCGGGGGTGGGAATTCGGTGCTGTCCGCGGGTGCGCTCATCGTCGATCGGTTCGCGCTCGTGCTCGTGAATAGACGCGGTGTGATCAAGGCGGCTGCGGACTCGACCGGGGATGACAAGTGTTCCTCGTCGCAGTGTCCCGCGTACGTGTACGGCTCTGGCGGCGTTGTTAATAACGGTGAAGCTGGGCTGGATTTTGACGGTGTGTTGAGTGGTGTCGACGGTGTTGAAAGGTCAGCCGGGTCGGTTAATTCCAACGCGATTCCGTGCCAGACCGGCCGCGGCTCCCCGTTTTCGTTGCAGATGTGCCACTGCGTCGACGTCGTGGTCGGCGACGGCGGCGTCATCGCCGCGAAGGCGATGCACATGTACGCCATCGACACCGTCACCGTGTCCAACGCCGCGGCGATCTCCGCGGATGGCACCGGGTGCCGAGCCGGGGAGGGTGAGGGTAAGGGGACGAGCTTCCTCGGCGGCGCGGGCGGCGGGGGCGGATACGGCGGCTTCGGCGGCGGAGGCTTCACGCCCCCGTCGATGAATTCGTCGGGCGCCGGGACCGTCGCCGCGGGCGGCGGCGCGTACGGGAGCTCGGACGCGCCGTGCGACGCTAGTTCCGCGATTGGCAGCGGCGGCGGCGACGGTGCGGGCGCCGGCTCTGGCGGCGGCGGCGGCGGCGTCGTCGTCCTCGGCACCAGGCTCAAGCCGCTCGGAAAATTAGTCGTCCTCGACGGCGGGGAGGTGAGCGCGAACGGGGGTACCGGCGGCGATACCGCGCCCTCGCGGCATCTGGCGGCGTCCAGTCAAAACCATCAGGCGGCATCGAGCCCCATCGCGATTGTCCAGGGCGGTGGCGGCGGCGGCGGGAGCGGCGGCACCGTTGTGGTCTTCACGCGCGCGCTCTCCGTCGACCCCGGGGGTCGCGTCGCCGCGGACGGCGGCGGCGGTGGATGGAGCGGCGGCGGCGGCGGCGGCGGCGGGCGCGTGCACCTCCACTGGCCCCTCCCTTTGCATCCGATTGAGTCCCCCGACGACGACGGCACGGGCGGGTCCAATCGCAGCGCCCCGCTCGGCGCGTTCTCCGCGCGCGGCGGCGCGGGCGGCGCGGACGGGGGAGTCAACGCCACGGGCGTCGCGGGTTCCGTCACGACGATCGCGTGCCCGCCGGGGTACACCGGCCTGTTCTGCCTGCGGTGCCTCCCCGGCACGTTCAAGGATGCGAAAGGGTCAACGCCGTGTGAACGGTGCGACGCGATTCCGCCCCGAGCCGTGTACGCGGATACCGGTTCACCATCGGGCCCCGGGGCGACTTCATCGAATTGCCCGTACACGTGCGTCGGCGATGGAAGCCTGCGTATGCCCGACTGCGTGACGCGGGGGGAGGCTGCGGTGAACGCGGTTGGCGGGCCGATCGCGGCGGCGGCGGTGTGCGCCGCGTTGGCCGTGACGCTCGCGCTTCCCGCGACGCTCGTGCACGCCAGGGTGGCGTCTGCGGTGAGCGGCGACCGATCGAGTTCGTCGCGATGGAGACGGCGCCGACTCGGTGGTTCGCGGCGTAGGTTCGGAGCGGGTAAGTTCACGCGGTCGTCGCCTCGGAACGGCGGTTTAGGATCGGGGGATCGGCTCGAGGGCGGTTACGGTAGCGGCGGCGAGGGTGACCCACAGACGCAGCCGTTTCTTCAGTCGCTCTCCGAGGTGATCGACGTCGAGTCCGCGGATGTCACCAAGGCGTTTTTGGCTCGCGTGTACTTCACGGGAACGAACCGTTACCGCGATCCGTGGAGGCTGCCCGCGACGCCCCCCGCGGCGGTGCGTCCGCTGCTACGGGCGGATGAATGGAACCAGCTTGTCCGCGCGTGCTTGCTCGGCGCCCCACCGAGCTGGGGTACGCCCCTCGAGGGTGGCCAGGGCGGCGCGGGTCAGGGCGGCGGCGGCACCCGATCCGACGGATCCTACGCGGGCGCGAGGCACTCCGGGCCGGAGGGTACGTTTCACGCGTTTCTCGCAGCCGCGTGCCCGCCGCTGGCCTCGTGGCTTTTGGCCAGGGCCAGGCGTCGAACGGCGGCGGCGGTGGCTCTTCTCGTGGACCACTACGACCGCCGGTGCCTCCGCAGCGCGCGCGCCCGGGCGCTTCAGGAGGGACTCACGTTCGGGTGTTCCGATGACGCCACCGGCGCGTGGCTCGACGTCTTTGTTCAGGGTGACGAGGAGGAGGGCGCGGTGTCCGCGTCGTTGTTGGCGTCGGCGACGGGGACGGGTACCAGGGCGGGGTCGCCGGGCGGTGATGACGCCACCGGGCTGGAATCCCTGGCCACGCGTCTGCCGATGCCGGTGGTGTTCAGCGGCGACGGGAGTTACGAGTCGCCGTGGCGGTGGGGAGGCGTCCTTCACGCGGAGGATGGCGACGGAGATCAATCCGGCGATGCATCCGGTGGCGAGAACCTCCCGCTCGAGCTGCTTCGCTTAGCCGCGCCGGATGAGACGCTCGATCCGGTTCTCGCGGGCCTACGATCGCGGCTTCGAGCCTGCCGCAAGGTGCCGAGACAGAGACGCGGCGCGCGTAGCCTCGGTGGCGCGCGGGATGACGCCGCGGAGGCTGGGGACACGCGACGCGCCGCCGAGGATGGCGCCACGTCGTTTACGTTTGCCCTCGACGATCGAAGGGATTCTTCGGCGTCCTCCAACTCTCCCGACTCTCCCGACGACGTCTTCGCCGCGTGCGAGGGTCTCGACGGCGTGGCGAGGTACCTCACCAGGCGCGCCAACCCCGCGCTGCGTCGCCACGGCGTCGCGCTCGCACTCGCCGCCTTCCTCCCCGAAGGGATCCGTCCCAAAGCAGCCGCGATATCCGGGCAGTTTCAACTCGGTCTCGTCATCCACGCGCTCGCCGCGGACGAAGACGAAGAGGATGAAAGGGAAGAGGAGACGACGCCGGCGACGATGGAGGACGACGACGAAGAGGAGGAGGAGGCGGCGGCGGACGACGAGGGGAGCGAGATGGACGTGACGAGGGGCTTACTCTTGCCGCCGCCGTCGCCCGCGGTTGACTCCCCGCGAGGCAGCCCGGGCGGCGGCGCCGATCTGCGGGGGGCGGCCGCGTGGGCCGCCGCCGCCGCGACCGTCGCCGGGTCACCCGCGTCCCGGCCGCAACCCGAGAGGCTTCTCAGCCTTCGCGAGCTCGCGTCGCCGTCGCCCGCCTCGTCCACGAAGGGAGGAGGGAGACGGAGGAGCGTCGGATCCCCGTCCGTCTCGTCGGGAAATCCAGACGACGAAAAAGCCGGGTCCGACCCCGACCAGAATCCCGACGATCCGGCGACGCCGGGGACGGGTTCCAAGATGAACTGGCCGCCGATGTTGGACGCATCTCCCGTTCCATCCCTCCAAGCCGCGTCCGCGCGCCGCCTCTCGTTCGGGGGGACGCCCGGCCGCCCTCGTTCATCGCGGCGGCGAGACGGAGGCGACAGTCAGTCAGGAGGCGATGGGCGACGACAGTCGGCCGCGGCGCTCCAGTCGCGTCTTCCCCGTACGACGCTCATCGCGCCGGACGCCTCGCGACTCGCCTCGCTCGCGAAAGACGCCCCGCGAACGACACCGTGGCATTTCCCCTCACGCGTCGCGCACGCGCTGCTCCGCAATGGACGGGAGCGACCCGCGGGTGGCGGGTCTCGCGCCGCCGTCGCAGTCGCCGCCGCCGCGCTCGTCGCCTTGGACGCGGTGTGCTCCTTCGCCGTCGTCGCGCAGTCGCTCGCATGCGACGCCACCGTCGCGGCGCTCGTCTTCAGCGCGCCGCCGCTCGCGCTGCCCCTCGCGCCCATGCTCGGCGCGGGCGCCGTCTTCCGATTGATCGAGTCGCGGGCGAGCGCCGCTTCGCTCTCGCGAGCGTACGCGACGTGGACGGCGGCTTCGTTGATTGGCGTCGCCGTCGCTTTCACCGCGGACGGCTTGAACGCCGGTGGGGTGGATCTGTTCGGCGGTGGGTGCGCGGGCGGGCCGTGGTCGTCCGCCGGCGACGCGTGGTTCGTGGTGCCGCTGTCGGCGATGGCGGTCAAAGCCGCGAGCGCGAGGGCGGCTTCGGCGAGAGCCGCTGACCTGGAGGCGAGGATCGAGGAAGACGCGGCGGCTCGTAGAAGGTCGCGGGTGACGGAACGGGAGCCGAGGTTTAGTCATCGATGGTGATTAGCAACGTTGGGTTTGAATTACAAACGTGTCTAGGTGCTGTAACGTTACGTTGAAAGAATGTTGGTTGTTTCGTCTCTAAACTCTTAGTTGTGCGAGCCGTAAGACTTGTGCAGCTTGGCCACCTCCTTCAGGCCGAGCGGCAGGAGCTTACCCTCGTTCACCTTCTCCGCCTTCTCCGCGCTCTCCTTCGCGGACTTGGCAACCTCGTCAGCCTTGGCGATGGCCTGCACCGGCCAGCCCTGCCAGATATCCCCGGGCTCCACCACGTCGCCCACCATCGCCATCGTGTGCTCCAAGAGCACGGCGTCCTCGCCGATGACCACGCCGCCCATGATGCGCGACTCGGTGCTCAGTGTGGCGCCGCTCTTGATCACGATGTGGTTCAATGCGAACGACCCGAGGGTGTTGGTGTGGCAGATGATGTGCGTGAAGTTGACGCACGCGCCGTCCTCGATGACCACCAGGTCCGGTTCCACCATCGGGGGATCCGCACCGGTCGGGTAGAGGCACACGCGGCGGCCGATCCTGCTTCCCATGATGTTGTAAAAAAACGGGAGAAACGCGCTGCCGCCGATGAGCCGCAGCGAGTGCAGCGTGTCGCTGCACAGGGACTCGAAGATCTTCCACCGGAGGCAGTACGAGCTGCGGTCCCACGGGTACAGACCCGGTTCGCGCCGGCCGATGATGAGCCACTTCAAACAGGTGTCGATGACGAATCGAACCACGACGTGGATCATGTTCACCCAGAGGTAGACGAAGATCAGCAGCAGCAAGTACCTCCACTCGGGCATCTCCGTCCAGAAGTTGTTGCCCAAGTCCCAGGTGATGATCGCGACGAGGTACCATGACACCCAGATGGGCATCACGCTGTACGCCGTGCGAAGCGCGATGAAGAACGAAAACACAAACGGCATAACCTGCCAGTGCGGCAAAAAGTACGTCGCCTTGCGTTGGTACACGGCGCGGCCGAACGGTTTCGGCTCGCGCGGCGCCGAGTCGTCGGGCTTGCTGCCCGGATCGAGCAGCACGCACGCGCCGTTGCGAGATCCCACGTGGATGCTTCCGTAGTCGTACTTCATCTTCCGAGGCGCCACCGCGCCGGACCCGAGGCATGCGTCGTCCATCAAGGTGACCCCGGCGTAGATGACGCATCGATCCGAGACGTTAGCCCCGCGTCGGATGCTCACGGCGAGCGAGCTGGTGCAGTCGGCGGGGAACACCATGCTCCGCGAGCCCCACACGACGTCGTCGCCGATGTCCACGAGGTCGTACATGCCGTCGGCGATGAGCACGCCGGATCCCGGCCAGAACACCCGCTTCCCGATCTTCGCCCCGAGCAGCCGGTACACCATGGAGGTGTACTCGTAGTGCTTCCCCAGCACCCCCAGCGCGCCCCGGAAGTCACCCTTGGGCAGGAGCTTGTTCATGAGCCACCGCCGGGTGAGCTCCCACTCCCTCGCGAGGTAGGTACGCGGCAAAGGCCCGGGCTTGAACTTACCGACGACGCACCACTTGACCAGGATGATCCACGCGAGCTGCAGGAGCGGCCCGAAGATGTTGTGCCCGACTCTCGCCGCGAAGATGACTCCGAGGCGGAACGGGTCCATGAACCACGTGATGCAGTCCTTCCACGTCATCCCGTCCAGCGCCGCGAACAGAGGATCGCCGTAGTAGAACGAGTGGACCACGGTGCCGCGGGGCATCGTCATGCCGCCCTCCTCGTCGGGAACCTCCTCGCCGTCGGGGGCGTCGTAGAAAATCTCCGGTTTTTCATCCGATTCGCCCATCTCAGACTCTGGACCGTCGGGGGCGACGTCGAAGCTGGAGCCGGGATCGTTCTTGTGCGATGAACCGATCGGTTTGATGTCCTTGTCAGCCGAGTCCTTGGAAGAGACGCCGTCCTTCGAGTCCTTCGAGTCCTTCTCAGAGTCCTTCTCAGAGTCCTTCTCCGAGTCCTTCTCAGAGTCCTTCTCAGCCTTGCCCGCGCCGAGGGAGCCGACTGGATCCGCGGTGGCGTACCAGTGCTCGAGCTTCTCCTTCGTCGTGTCGTCGAGCTTCGAAGCTGCGGTCGCGCCCGCGCTGTGCACCGAGTGGGATGCACCGAGAGAGGCGTGGTGCGCGCCGCGTTCGGTGATGAAATTGGCGTAGCGGCGCTCCCGTGTGTCGTAGTTGTCCCAGCCGAGGAGGGCGCGAGTCGCCGCAACCTTGGGCGCAAGACGCTCCGCCAGCAGCTCGTTCTCCTTTTGCGCGGTGGGCAGCGAGTGCTCCACGACGTGGTCGTGGTCGACGTGCGGGTCGGTCACGAACGCCTCGGTGCTTCGATCAAAGGCGAACATCGCGGGGGAGATTTCATTAGCGCCCACCGCGTTGGCCCCAGTAAACTGACCCAGCCAGTTCTTGACGAACCCCGCGGGGTTGTGAAGGAAAGTGATCGGGGAGCCGGGTGAGCTGTTTCCGATCAAGCCGCCCTCGCCGGGGATGCTCAGGTAAAGACCCTGCGAGCGGATGAGCACGACGAACACGAAGATCCAAGGAATCCACGCCACGACTTCGCAGACAAACACGATTGGCCACGCGAGCATCTGCGAGCCAAAGCCGGGCTGGGGCTGTCGCATGCGGGCAATCTTCCTGTGCTCCTCCATCTGCGCCATGGTCTTGGGGTTGGACACGTCGAGCTCGCGCCAGGACATGTACGGGCCCAGGGTGGCGCCCTGGGGCACGACGCCGCCGGGGCCCACGATGGCCCGAGTGCAGACGGTGGATCCCGGCCCGAGGTACACGGGCGCCACCCTCAGCGCGCCCCTCCGTACCTCCGCCGCTCGCAGGTGGGCGTAGTCGTCCACCGCGGCGTTGGCGTGGATCTCGAGCATGTCAAAGTCGGCGATGCGGACCTCTCTGCCGATCTTGGCGCCGCGTCCCACCCTCGCGCCCATCATCCCGAGGTAGATCCGAAAGAGACCGTCGGACAAGCCAAAGACGCCGAAGCCGCTAACCTCCACAGCCTTGTTGGTCAGCCACCACCTGATGTACGTGCTGCCCCACAGCGGGTGCAGACCGGGCTTCAGTCGACCG
>Ga0315320_10004911_pt1 | contig 10961 bp, 12 predicted proteins | sample M140m21515metaG_FD_203458 | JGI IMG/M metagenome (GOLD analysis project Ga0315320, IMG submission 203458) | Ammonia-oxidizing marine archaeal communities from Monterey Bay, California, United States - M1 40m 21515 | ecosystem: Environmental > Aquatic > Marine > Coastal | place: USA: California...
CTGCACTAATGATTAGTTGAGTAGCTTGAGAGGCGTATTCACCACCTCTTCTTTCTGCTTCAGCTAAAGTCATATTAATGACCTCACCAGAAACTGGATCTGTGATAGGTATTAGTGAACCGTTGCTTTTGTAATTCTCAAATAACTCCTGAATACGATTACCAGTTGTTGAAGCGATAGTTTGACGCGCAAGCACACTATCGTATCCACCAAGCATACCCTTACTAAGATCTAATGCTTTTGCAGAGTTACCTGATTCAGATACACCGTTTACAACACTTTCTGAGTTAGCAGCTGAAAGTATCTGTTCATTCTCCGCTTTTTCAAGGAAACTTAAACTAAGAAACTTGGAGAATTCATCTTGCTCATCCCACTTCTTTTTTTGTAGTGCTGCCTGTTCTTCATCCTTTTTCTTTTGCTGTTCTGCAAAATACTCACCAGCCTTCTTGGCAGCCGCTCCAGAAATATCTGCTAATGCAGTGTACATAGCAGCTTGGTTAGCTGCCTGATTAGTGGCATTAGCTTGTTTCTGTTTATTGTTTCGCTCTACAGCATCTTGTTGCTGTTGCTTTAATGAGTTTTCATAATCAAAGTTACGTCTACGATTCTCACGTTCAGCAGCAAGCTTTTCGCGCATCACCTCAAGGTAACTTTGATTTTGTCGATCTAACTGTTGTTGATAGTTTTGTTCGTTAATACTCCTCGCCCTTTGTTCTTCCAGAATCTTTCTGGCTCTATCAGGAAAAGGAGTTTGTTGAAATCTCCCGTAGGAGCCAAATGATTGGAATGCCATAAGCTATGAATGAATTACTAACTAAAATTGATGCTTGCTAATTTACCTATTCCTGCTGCTGCTGCATTCCACATATTGGTTGTGTTAGCTACACCTTTAATTGGCTTAGGTGCTGCTACAGGAGCCATAGGATCTTGGAAGAATGTACGTGGATAATTGAGAGGTTTAGGTGGCTTAGGAGCCCTCTCAGGCGTAGGTAGACGCTGTTTATCAGCTGTAAGGTTTGCCGAGTATTCATCAATTGCAATACCCTTCATGTTAGCTATTGCAGCTTTCCTTGCAGACAGTTTAGAAGACTTATATTCGTTCTTTCTAAGTTGCGTATTGAATGCATTAATGTTGCCTGCATTCTTAATTTCCTTATTACCTATATTCCACTGAGATACAACATCTTTATAATCATTAGCAGCCCTTGTCTGAGCTGACTTGAAGTTCTCAGTAGCAGCTGTACGCTGGTTCTTAATACTCTTATCATCAATACCAAGCTTCCGCAAATTAGCATTTAATGAAGCCATCAAACGTTGGTTGTTTTGATTTAACGATTGTCTGTTGAGCTTGAATTCAGATCTTACATCAGTCTTCTGACTTTCATTATAAGTATTTTTAAGATCTTTAGTTGCATTTGTATGACGAATCGAACGATCCATATCAAGACGTGCTCTTTCTAGATTCTCGTTTTGATCTTCAATCTTACGATCTCTATCCTTTAACTGCTGTTCTTCTAAACGTCTGTTCTGATCAATAGTGCTATCACGTTCAATACTACGTTGAGTGGTCTGACGATCTAGTTGAGTATTTCGCAATGTCTTTTCAGTCTCTGCCAGTGTTCTTTGTGCATCAAATTTTTTACTTAAAGTAGTAACTCGATTGTCAGTCCTCAAATCAGCAGCAAGTGATTGACCAGTTTCTCTATTGAAATCAACTCTTCTTCGTTGTTCAATCTCAGCGACATCACCTGTTTTTCGTTGAGTTGATGCTTTAAATAATTCCTTTAATGCCTTTGCTCTTTCAGACTTACCTTGTAAATTAAGCTTCTGCTGATCAAAGAGAGTTGTACCACGCAAGATTGAGTCAGCAAGCTGTGCTTGTTGTCTACCAGCTGCAGCAAGAACCGTAGCGATAGAACGTGCAGCAGAAGCACCACGCCTTCCTTGTGCAGAAAGATTACCCTCTGCCTCAAGTGCAGCAAGTCTTGCTCCTTCTTGCTCAAATCTACGAGCCGACATATCTGTATCATGTTGGATCTTTAATGTTTTAAGATCACCAGATAAATTCTCAATATTGGTATCCTGTTCAAATAATTGGTATCGCTCTTGGTCAGTTAAATCATCAATAGATTGAGCAAATTCTACCTTCTGAGTACTGAATTGATCTGTCAAATCAACTCGACTATCTGCTTGTCCAGCCTTACGTTCAATAGTCTCTAAAGCTACATTCGTTTCTTCAGCCTTGATTGACATATTGGTCTTAGCTTCATTTAATAAATTTATATTTTTAGCTTGATCATTATTTAACTTACTGGCATCATATTTAAGATTAGCATTCTCATCACTAAAATCATTTTGTAGTTGTTGGTTTGCAAATACTGACCTTAACTCATCTTGATTCTGACTGACAAGAAGCGAAGCATCACCAAAAGCATCGACTGCATTCTCATTAGATTGACTTGCAGCTAAAGTATTTAAAGCACTATCTTGGTTTAATGCAGAAATCTGTCTATCGCTAGAAAGTTTATTTAGTGCCTTTTTGGTGGTAAGCTCTTTTCCTGCAATTCTTTTCAGGTTGGTTGCTTCTGTTCTACTGCTATCAGTATAACTCTGCTCCCTATTAAGTTGCCGTGTAGTTTGATTAAACTGCCTATTATTTATCTGTTGCGCTAAAGTTGCATCCCTTTTACCAGATCTTAATGCTGCATTGTTCGTATTTTGCTGAACGTTTAATCCAAGAGCTGCTTGTAATTCCTGTATCTTCTGCCCTTGATTTGCATAACCTAATGAGGTAAGGTTTTCGGATAATTTATTTTTAGTTTGCAGCTCTGCATTAGTTCTAATACGTGAGTTTAAGTCTGTATAGTCTGCATAGTCTTGCTCTGATTGTTTATATGCATCCTTCTGAGCTAAGAAGTTGTCCCTACGTTGCTCCATTTGAGCAGTGTAGTTCTGGTCATCTAATGCTTCTCGATACCTTAACTCATTATCATTATTTGCACGAGCAATATTTACTTCGTTTTGATTGAAGATATACTGATCTTGTGCACGGTTTGCATCATATTTATATTTTTCTTTATCATATTTGTATTGTTCTCCTACTGCTTTTTTATTAGCCGAGTCTTGTTTAGCACCAGCGTACATGTTAATACCACCACTTACAACTGCGGCTCCAAAGGCTAGCAATCCTGCAGGCATAATTAAGTCCTCCTAAAATATCGTGGGTTATAGTTTCCTTCCCAATCCATACGCATCAATGATGAAGGAAAAGGAGTATCACTAAAAATAGTTAAATCAAAAAATTCATTTCTCATATGTAAAGGTAAGTCAAATGTGACTTCATCGTAGACAGGTAATGAGTTGGCTGGATAAAACTGTGGATTAACAACAGCGTAATTAGCATCATAAGATGAATAACCACTTATTTTAAAAGTGACTAGTCCAGTAGAAGCAAAGGAGAATTTATATCTAGAGATCACTAATGAAGCAGTAAAATCAGATATACCATTTTGATTTCTAAAGTACGTAGTTGGTAGCTTTAGCTCCATATCATACTTATATCCAAGCACTATCTTATTAGCAACACTTGTTAGATCTCCATCTACCTTAAAGTTTGTTCCGTCAACAGTTGCATTAAAGTAAGTACCCGCTTGTGTAGAGACAGTAGAACTAGACCCGCTAGCCGATTCAGATAGAATGACAATAGGCTTATACGTATCACCAGTTAGTGCAGGATAATTTGTAGGTAATGGAATAGTTGTTTTATTAGAAGGTATATCGTATGTAGGAGTGCTAGTGCTATTTGTCCAGAGATCAATATTTGGACCAATACCAACGACAGGGTGTATTGTTGGATTAGGGTTAACAACACTTGTCAACAAGTCACCATCTGGATCCTTGTTAAGAGACATCCTTATGATAGCGATTTTGTTGTCAGTCAATTCAATGACTGCATACATATTATCAGTAAAGAAATTAAAGGTTAGTACCTTACCTAAGAAGTACCACCTAAACCAAGACTGTAATGCTCTCTCTCCATTCTGTAGAAACTGTCTATAGAACCAAACATAGTTTTCATCCTTAGACGAAAGACCAATTAATTGATTCTGTGTATTAGATCTAACATTGTTAATTGTACTAGGTACATACTCTTGTACAATTTTACTGACTTCTTCTACGACAGGTGTTTCTTCTGTGCCTCTATTCATCATTCTAAAGACACGTGTATATCGTGGTGTCTTAGAGGTAAAATAGATTTCATCTCCTAATTCAACAACAGGAATAATGCTATCTACTTCATACGTAGATACGCTTTTAACTTCTGCTGTCAGTGGAGATAATGTCCCTTGCTCTGCATAGAGAAAGAACTGCTCACCGTTACCAAAGAGTACAAGTCCAGCACGTGATGGCTGTACAGAATATAAGGACACAGCACGAACACTTGCTGCATTCAAATCAATAGGATCAGAAGCAATAGAGATCTGTGCAGACTTACTGTAGAAATTAATATCTTGTGCAAGTGCATTAGTGTACTCAGGTCGAAGACTGGCGGATAGAATTACATTGTCTTGTGATAGGAATCCTACTCTATTAAAGTAGAAGAATACATCCTGAATAGTTGTACCAACAAAACTTGGTTGTGGCATCGTATTGTCGTCACCAGCCAATCGATCCTTATAGTTAGCTTCTTTTACAACAAATGTATTTTCAGCTGTATTACTGATGGAATGTGGAGCAGTCCAATTATTAAAACCATCAGAGATACCAGGCTTAGCAACTTCAACCCATGAAGTACCATCCCACTTCAAGTAATAATCATCTTTTTCTGTATTCTCAGAGTTCTTAATCTGAGCAATATCATTAACTGAAGGAGAAGTAGGTAAATTAGCAAAATTAGAATATGATGTTGGTGTTGTTCCAGGTGTGTTGGTTGTACTTGCAGTTACAACAGTGGTTCTGTTGAGAAGAGTAGATGTCTTGTCAATAGTAATGATCTTATAATCATCTGCATTAGCACTAGTAAGATAATCTCTAGTAGTATTTGTATTCGGTGAGACTAAACTACCGGGACCAGAACTAGCTTCATAGGTGACTGAGCATTCAACACCTGTTGTACTGTTCCAGATTCTTACTGCACCTAATGTTGTTAAGGTAGTGCCACTATATGCAGCAGGTACTACACAGCCAAAATATGCAGGCTGGTTATCTTTAATAATAGAAAACCAATAAGCACCGGATAAAGTAGAAGCATTAACCACCGCTGATGACGTATCTACAATTATATTCTCTAACTTACCTCCAGGTCGTTTCTGAAGACCAAACGTTGAATCTGGGTATCCGTTCTTAATCTCAGTTAGATAACCTGGACGCATGTTGACATCAGGTTCTTGTGATACACCAGCTATATATGATGGTATAGATTGTGTTACTGCTGCCATTATCGCCTCAATGCATTCATAGGTTCATAGCTTGTATAGAACTGACCATCCTGGTTATAACCAAAGAAAGATCTCTCTACTTGTTGGGTGTCATATTCAAGAGCGTATGCACGACACATCATCTCTTGACTTTCTAGAAGGGAAGATATTTCTTGTGAACCAACAGTACGTTGTGCAAAGATCTTTGATGCACGAGCAATGATATAGCTCTGTACAGGTACTGGTATTGCAACGTATTCGTGATACCACAATATGTCGCAGTAGATGGGATATGACCATTCAAAGGTGTGGTGAATCATGTCATATAGTTTTCTCTGTACATCACCAGTATTCTTGGTACGTACAGTGGCACGATAATATTTATTGTTAGGAGACTCAGCCATGTTGAGAGCTACCTGTAGCATCTCATCTGTTACGTTTACTTCTTTATTACTATCAGGAGTAAGAAGTACATGATATTCCCTATTGAACGTCCATCCTTCTGCCTGCACATCCCTGGATACCTGACTAAGGGTATCGTTGGCGATCGCAACGTCCGGGTTGGAAAGATTAAGGGAGGTGACTGGAGCTTGCCCAACGCTTTCTAGTATTTGATTTATAGCTTGTAGTTCGCGTTGACTTTTATTTAGACCAGATTGCGTCATGAGATATATTCTCAATAAGGATAAAAAAAAGGGAGCCGAAGCTCCCCAGGTATTACGAGCGGTCCCGAGCGGGAGAGTCGCATTCACGTTGATGATATGTGAAACGAAGATTCTTTGTCTCACTATATACAGTTGAAGCAGATACAGCAGAGCCGTATCCCTTTGCAGTCTTAGCTACAGAAGTACGCATGGCAGTATTACCACCAGACACACCAGCTGTAGAGCCGGAGACACCATTGTCACCAGCAGCAGTTGTTGGATTAGCCATTTATTAAAGGGTTGTAGCGTTTACACCTGCACCACCCCAACAAGCTACGGTCGAAGAACTGCCATTAGCAGCAGTACCAGATAGGCGACCGTATTCTTGAGGAGTAGGAGGATTCATAGTCAAAGATGCAACTGTGCCAACAACACGGCCAGCAGTAGTTGTATCTTTCCGGGTCACACCAGGAATCAAAGACATTATGAAATCCTCCTTTTATCAGGCTTCTGCTCGCAGCTCAATGGCGCAAGCAGGATTCAAAGTACCGACACCCATAGCCATACGACCAACGATGATGTCACCTTGGTACATGGTCTTAACGTCAGAACCAGTGGTCTGAACCTGTGGTCCAATACCTTCAACAACACCAGCAGCATCCTTCATGTAGATAAGTCCACAGGAAGTACGGAAGTCACCGGAGTAGTCATTGTTCTCACCGTTAACACGAGTGATGTGACCAGCAGATCCACCTGTTCCAGCACCAGTCACCATGAATGGCAGGTTGTTAGAACGCTTGATAGAGATACCGGCGATCTCATAGAGACCATCACCTGAGTTCAGGTTGCCTTGGTTGTTGCCGTAGTCACGGTTAAGGATGTTGCTATCGACTTGAGAGACGAGAGCGTAGTACTGACGTGGAGAAAGCACAGCAGTGCGTCCATCACGGGGTACATTCTTTTCATCCAAAATACTCGCGGCTTCAAAAAAGCTATCTACGAGTGCTTGTGCGTTGTACTGATTGTTAGCACCAAGCTTGATGACAGAACCACCGGGCTCAGGGCCAGGAGCAGCAGTCACAGGATGTGCTTCACGTGCAGCAAGTGCAATAGTACGGAAGACTTTTTTATCGTAAGCCTCGGCAAGAGCATGTCCAATCTTCTTGGAGATCTCAGACCTAAGTGAGTAATGAGCAAGTGTCTCATCGAGGTCATAAACGAACGCTGAAGAAATCAGCAGGTCATCCATGATGATGGTCTTCTCAGCCACTGGAGGATCACCACTACCAAGAATCGGAGTTCCAGGGGTGTGGTAATCAGCCGTCATACGGCCAGTGAAGATGAACTGCAGAGACTTTCCATTACGGAGAGTACGGTTCTGAACAGTTCCTTTAGCGATACAGGGCATATTTATCACCTGCTGCACCAGACCCATCAGGATAACCTTGGGACAGACCTAGTTGAGGATTGGAGTTAATACTTCCAATCGGAGTTGGGGTACTATTAGGAGGAGTACCAGCAGTAGCAGTCATTGTTTTAAAGAGGTTGTTATGTACGTATTCCTCTGACGTCAGAAGTATTTAATTTGTATCGTGGTCTATCCCACCGTCTAGACGGCTAGAGGTATCCGCTTACGGGCTCTAACCAATAGTAATGGGAGGACTCGAACCTCCCTGTAAGCCTATTAATTACTTATGAAGCGACAACTTGTTCAGCCATGTCGGTTGAGCCATCAGCTTTCTTGCCTGACATAACCTTACATTGTGCTAGACGTTGTGCTGTAGTTCCAGCTTCAGGACTATCACCGTAACCAGTTGTGGTTTGGAACCACTGGTCACCAGTTGTCTTTACAACGTACTGTACTTTTGAAATAGATCTGTTGCTAGGGTTATATCCCATGATAAAAAATTAGAAGTTGTACTTGATTCCAGCTTTAAAGCTAGAGCTTACTTTGTCTCCAGTAAGGAATGCATACTCTGTATAAAGATTGGCCTTCTCAGTTACCTGATAAGCAGCACCGACTTTACCGGAGAATTCAACATTGCTATCCTCTCCAGATGGAGACACAATGGCTGGTCCAGCTTGGAAGTAATAGCTACCATCTTCACCAATTTTATTCTCATAACCACCATGTGTTTCAGTCACAGTGGACTGATGATCATGACCAAGCTTTGAGGAATTGGTTTCGATGTTTGCGTATGGACCAGCGAATGCTGGACCGGAGACTGATGCGAGGAGGATACCGGCAGCAAAAATAGTTTTCATAATAATTGTTAGTTGTTAAAAATTGATTGGTGAGCGTCCTAGTTTTTCCATCACTTCTGCACGGTATGCAGGGTCAGCGTCATACTTAGGATCAGACATTGCACGTACTAGTGCTGCCTGACTTTTAAATACATCACCTTTATCAGAACGTGGTGCTCTACCTTTTAGGATCTCACCTTCTATCCCTTCAGAATTACCATACCGTTGTGCAAGTGACTGGACTGCAAAGAAACATGCAGCCCGATCTCCACTCTGCATAACTTGATCATAGAGGGAGACTTCTTCTTTGTTAAATGCTGTACTTGCCCACTTCAACATGTCATTGTATTTAGTCTCACCACCTACCATGTCTTTAAGACTGTTGGCATCGGCTTCACTCATACCTTGTGATTCAGGTTGTTGATCGGCTTTGTATCTCATATCCAAATAAGCTTGAGCCAACTCTGTAGGACTCTTACTTTTTAATTTTTCAATGATGTCAGCAGAATACTCATCAGAATCAGACTGTGCTTCGTTCCACAGTTCATCAAAGAAATCAGTTTCAGTTTCTGCTTCTGCTTCAGGCTCGGCTTGTTCTTCAGGCTGAGCGTCAGCTTCAGGTTTAGCAGGTTCTTTTCCGAGTTTACTTTGTAGTTCAATATATGCTTTTTCAAGTTCCTCAGCATCCTTATACTTTCCAGCTAGGAGCTGAGCTTCTTCTTGTTGCATCTTCTCACCAACAGCCAAAGACTCTTGTTCTTCAGCTGTCAGTTCACCAGTATTTTCACTGGCGTCATACGTCATTGTTGCCATTTGCGCTAATTACTTTTAAGTTACCAAGACCAACCGACTCAACATAATTGGGTGATTTGCCAATGGTGGGTTTACCAATCTTTGGTCGGTTGGCGTATTTGTTTGGGTTGCCTGCAATACCAGGTGAACGTTCTTCATCTGGTGGTAGTTCTTGACGTTTCTGTGAACGCTTTTTAACTGCAGGCTTATTCGGTTGTTTAGTCTCTTCTGTCATATCAGTAATTAAATTTGTTGAGCAGCATTTGCTTGGGCTTGTTGGTCTACTGCAGCAAATGAACTTGCTTGCTTAGCCATCTCCATGTCCATAGCATTATTCTGCTGAGCATTTTGTTCAGCTGCTAACTCTTGTTTAGTCTTGACAAGGTTTAGATAGTCGATACCCTGTGCTGCTGCGTAGCGTTTGATTAGCTCATCACTGTTAATGTATTGAGCAATTGCTTCAGGTCCAACTGTTTGAGCGATAGTGGTCATGAACTGAGTTAACGCATCACTATCCTGTCCTCGTCCAATTGCATTAATCCCTGCCACAATAGTTGGCTTGACTAAGTCTTTTGGAAGACGTGGTATCTCATTTGATTTTTGTAATGCACTCATCTTTCTATTGAGATAAGGCACAAGGAATTCAACTGTCAGCAGACTGAATAGTCCACCGAGTGATTGCTCCAATTCGAGTTGAGTAAGTCGTACCTCTTCAGCTGTTGTGCGCTCGCTGTTTCGTACTTGCAAGATAAGGAATGCATCACCCAATCTTTTCTCTAAACCCTGCATCATTGCTTGAGCAGTTTGGAAGTCAGCTGTCTTACCAACCTGAACAACACCAATGTCATCAGGTCTACCCTGGACAATGGCACCGTTACCAGCTTGAGCCAGTGTCTGTGGTTTCGTGGTGCTACTAGGAGATACAACAAAGACCACCTTTGCAGCAGCTGCCGAGCCTTCTACGATTGCCTGAGAGAGTGCTTCAAGAGACTTGAGATCTCCCATGTACTCCTCTACTCTGCCTCTACCGTACGGCTCCTGATCCACAGTATTAAATCTTAGACAAATCCAAGGATTGGTTTCTAATGGTGCTTTACCAAAAGATTTTTCTAGTACATAGTCCATCGATTCTTGGTACCATACAAAGCGATTATTATCACGCTTTACATGTGTATAGACATCGACATCTTCATGTCTACTAGCTGATTCACCGTCATCCCCAACGGGATTCATCTGTCTAGCTGCTTCTTTAGGTAGACGTGGTTCTACAAGACTACGATGAACTCGTTCTCTTGTGACAATTTCAATGACATTACCACTGCCATCTCTATCTACAACGTACCTATTCAGTGGATAAATTTTTAGCTGATCCTTATCCATAAAGATCAACGCATTACCAGAGACAACAAGGTGCTTCATTGCTTGGTGAACAATGACTCTGTCATCTGATGCAGAGATCATTTCATTAATAGTTCTCTCAATCTTTGAGAAACTTAGATCAATATCAGAGCGAACACTTGCATCCATCTCTTGCTCTAAGAGCTTAGCTTCATCAAGTTGTAGCTTAAAGAAACTAGTTTGGGGTGGCATTAATGCAAGCATCAATTTGGAAGCAAGTGTAGATACACCACGTGCACCAACCGCTTGCCATGGAGTCTTTAATTGACTACGACTTTTGGTACCGTCCTCATCATCCTGACGGATAAGATAAGGAATAGTGAGACGTGCTGCTTCCAATGCAGTCTGTAGATATTGATCACGAAATGATCTAAGATAATCGTAACGTGCTTTTGCTTTTTCCATTATTTTTTCTTAGACTTTTTTGTTTCTTTAGCAAACTGCTTCACGGCTTTAATTGGATTAA
>Ga0315320_10004914_pt1 | contig 10958 bp, 7 predicted proteins | sample M140m21515metaG_FD_203458 | JGI IMG/M metagenome (GOLD analysis project Ga0315320, IMG submission 203458) | Ammonia-oxidizing marine archaeal communities from Monterey Bay, California, United States - M1 40m 21515 | ecosystem: Environmental > Aquatic > Marine > Coastal | place: USA: California...
GCATCTATTGGTAAATCTACTGCACTTGTAGATAGTAAATGGAAGGTTACTGGAAAGGCAAACTATGGTGACGACATTAGATTAAGTAATGAATTAATTGGAAAAATCGTACGATCTCCTTACCATTACGCTCGCGTACTTTCCATCGATATTAGTAAAGCCTTAGAACTCGAAGGAGTTATGGCAATAGCAACCGGCGCAGATGCAAAAAACTCGTTTGGAGTTCTACCGGTGACTAAAGACGAACATGCAATGGCAATTGAAAAAGTACGGCATAAAGGAGACTTAGTTGCTTGTGTTGCAGCAATTGATGAGAGTATAGCAATGCAAGCAGTCAAATTAATCGAAGTTGAATATGAAGTTTTAGACAGTATTCATGATATGCGAAAAGGTCTGGATGATTCCAAATTTCCAATACATGATAGAGGAGAGTATCATATTGGAGAATCAAATGTCCAAAAACGCGTTTTTCAGGAATTTGGTAATGTCGGTGAAATGATTCCTAATTCAGTGGTAAGTCATAAATCAAACTGGTTATTCGCTGGAGTCAACCATGGTTTTACTGAGCCACATGCAGTTGTAGCTGATTGGGATCCATCTGGTAGATTGACTCTTTATACGCCCCAACAAGTCCCTCATTATGTCCATCGTGCTTTAGCAGATGTTTTAGAAATACCAATGCACCAGATTAATGTTTACAGGACCTTCGTAGGAGGCGGTTTCGGAGGTAAATCCGATCCATTCCCCCATGAAATGTGTGCTGCTATTTTAGCTAGGAAATCTGGTAGGCCAGTAAGAATAACTTTTGATAGAGAAGAAGTATTTTGGGTAAACAGAGGTAGACACCCCTCAAGAATTGAAATGGACATACATGCAGACTCCTCTGGTCGTTTATGTGGCGTTCAAACTGATGCCCTGATTGATGGAGGAGCTTTCGCTTCTTTTGGCCATGTAACTACATATTATAATGGAGTTTTACATACTGCTCCGTACGAATTAGGCGCTTTCCATTACACCGGCGCCAGAGTTTGGACAAACAAACCCGCAAGTGGTGCTATGAGGGGTCATGGAGCTGTAAATTCTAGGTGTGCAGTAGAGGTCGGCCTAGATGATATTGCTGAGCAATTATCAGTTGACCCTATCTCACTACGTTTAGCAAATCTTCTACCTCCTTATTCTGCAACTATTACGGGTTTTAGAATAACTAGTATTGGTATGAGAGAATGTTTAGAAAGAGTCAAAATAGCCTCAGATTGGGATAAAAAATTTCGTCAGTTACCATTAGGTCACGGGATAGGTATTGGCTGTGGTTTTTTCATATCTGGTAGCGGCCTACCAATCCATTGGGATCCCAATAAATTTCCACATGCAACTGTCCATTTGAAAATCGATATGGACGGAGGAGTCACCATACACACAGGTGCAGCAGATATAGGACAAGGCTCTGATACAGTTGTTGCACAATCCGTCGCTGAAGTTCTTGGCTTGCCTTTGGATATGATACGTGTAAGAAGTAGAGAAACAGATACATCTCCTGTAGATTTAGGTTCTTATTCTTCGAGAGTCACATTCATGAATGCCAATGCAGCTATCTCTGCTGCCATTGAAATAAGAAACGACCTTATTAATGCAGCCTCAATTATAACAAATACTAAGATAGAGAAACTTGTTATAGGCGATAGAAGAATTTTCGATAAAAAAGACCCCGCAATAGGTGTTTCGTATCTGGAAGCGTTACACAAAGCCCAAGAAGACAGAGGGGCACTAACTTCTTCAGGCTCATACCGCACTCCTCCTATGGGCAGAGCACACAAAGGTGCTGCGGCTGGACTAGCTCCTGCCTATTCCTTCTCTGCTTATGTCGCCGAAGTAAAAGTAGATATGGAAACTGGTCTAACAAAAGTTCTCGAAGTATGGGCAGCGCATGATTGTGGAAAAGCATTAAATCCACTTTCCGTGAAGGGGCAAATCATAGGCTCCTGCCATATGGGTCTGGGGCAGGTACTTAGTGAAGAAATGAAATATAGTCGCAGCGGAGATTTACTAAATCCTGATTTATTGGATTATAAAATACCGAGTATCCATGAAATGCCAAAGGTTAATCCAATAATAGTTGAATCCAATGATTTGGAAGGCCCTTTTGGCGCTAAAGAGGCAGGCGAAGGTCCATTGTTGCCAATACTTCCTGCAGTTTGTAATGCAGTTTATGATGCATCTGGAATAAGAGTGAATGAATTACCTATATCCGGAGATAGATTATACAAAGAGATAGAGAAGAAATGTAAAATGCTGAAAATACAAAATCCTCTTAACTTACCCAATCCTTCTTTAATTCATTCTGATTTACAAAAGAACTTAGATAATAGAGCCTCTCAACATTCTGAGAGAGATATGAAAAGGATTTTATCAGAAGAAAAAACACCATATCATAATGGTGCATTATTCGGTATGAATCCTGAAATACCGGGTGACGAACAAGATTCAAGATGGGAAATACGCGTCATTCCTGATGATAAATACCTCTCTAATCCTCGACTAGCAGGAAGTGCTTGGCGGCACGTAGAAAGAAGAAAAAGGAGTGACTAATTGTGAAAATGCCTCCATTTAAGTTACACACGCCATCATCATTGGACGAGGCATTTGATATAGTTAAAAATCTAAGAACTCAGAATCTCGATTATGATTGGGTAGCAGGCGGGACAGACTTAATACCTAATTATAAATGGCATATTAATACTAAATCCAATGTAATTTCGTTATCTAAAATAGATGCCTTACACAAGATTTCTAAAAATCATATTGGGGCCATGGTCCGACTTTATGATATTTCAAAATCCTCCGAAATTCATCCTTTAATCACAAAATCTGCAAGTTTGGTTGCTAGTGTCATGATCAGGCGTTCAGCAACTTTAGGGGGAAATATATGTCTGGATACACGATGCTTCTGGTTTAACCAATCGGAAGAATGGAGGGAATCCATAGACTATTGCCATAAATGTGATTGTGGCACAGGTGCAGATTGTAGAGTCATCCCAAATCAAAATACTCTTTGTGTTGCAACTTATCAAGCAGACATGGCACCTGTATTAATGGGCCTTGGTACAACTATTCATCTAGCATCGCCCGAAGGTAAACGCTCAGTATTGATTAAAGATTTTTTCAAATTAGATGGTATTACAAAAAATATTCTATTGCAAGACGAAATAGTGACTCATATTACCCTACCAGATGATGTTTTTGAATGGGAAGGAGACTACCAAAAGCTCACTCAACGTGATACTTGGGATTTTCCAGAAGCAGGAGTAGCAGTTTTATGGAAGAAGGGAGTAGAAGGACCTTCTGACCTTCGTGTTGCAACCACGGGAATAGAATCAATACCGAGATTCCATTTCGAAGAATCTCAGAAAATAGTAAATACATGGTCGGGAAATGATAGTGTAGAAGAGTTAGCAGAATCTATCAGAAAGTCCGTAAAGCCTGTTTTGAATACTTGGTTTCAACCCTCTTATAGAAGAAAAATGGTCAAAGTTTTATCTAGGCGTGCGAGCAAGGGATTACTGGAGACGTAACATGCCGCCTGCAGTCAAATACTCTAGTTTGATAATAATTGTTTTGTTCCTGTTCAGTATTATTCCATCTGTACAATCCCAGGGAGACATTTATCCATGGGATATTGAAATAGTTTTCGAAAATGATGATTCAAGTGAGCCATTTGATATTTCTGAAGATGGAAAGGCATCTATAACCTTCATAATATCTAACAATGGTTTACTGTCAATTGATTTAGAGTTTGAATTCGAAGGACCTTTCCAAGGTACTTACAGTGGCCCATCCGATGCCACAGTTGCAGCAAACTCCAATGAATCTTTCAAACTCGAAGTAACTAAAATTAATGTCATCGATTTTGCGGCAAAGACCCAAGAAGATTTTCTAATAACTGCTAAAGTTGTATCTTTACAAGGAACTCCTCAATTATCTCCTTCTTCAAAGGATGCTGAAGGAAAATTGATAATACCAATTATATATTCACTGGATATAGACATAAGCGAACCCGTCGGGCCTATGAATGCAGGTACTTCAACTCCTTTGAGGGTCTTTGTCGTAAATATTGGAAATATTGAAGATAGAGTTGGCGATGTCGATATTTCTGATAATTGTCCGTTACTAACTCCAAATAATGGTCTAGATTCACTGATGACTAAGAACCTTAATCCAGGACAAACAGCCCAAGCAGATTTGGAATTAACTGCTTCGGAGAGTCATCCCAAGAGAACTTGTAAGGTAGAAGTTTCTATAGCATCTAATGGCGCAATGAATACCGGCGCATCTTCTTCAATTAGTGTCGGCGAAATTCAAATTACGATTGACCCTTCTTTATCTGATAACTCAGATTCAACAGATACCGATGACGATACTACAACTACTACAGAAGTCATTGGCTCAAGCCTTCCTTCAGCAAGCCTACTTTCGGTATTTTCTTGCATTCTTGTTGCGCTAGTTTTCACAAGGAAAAATAGTACTGAATAAAGATAATTGAAAAATGAAAAAGTTATACTAAGAAGATGTAGAAAAGACACCGATGGTTTAAACTTGAAATTTTTTCTAGAAACTTCGGGCAATAACATATAATTGTAATTCTATTGTCGGAAAGACATTGTAGGAACTACCTACATATTTTATTTTAATTAGAGTTGATTGAGATGCCCATAGAAAAAACTGATGATGAAAGATTTTCATCTATTGTAGTCAGTTCACTCACAATTACAGTAGTTCTACTTTTGATTTTGCCAATGCTATTCGTTGCTGGTAAAGAAACAGCATATTCTGCATATGCCATAGGCGATAGTGAGATTTATCAATTGGCTCAATTAACTGACATGCGAGATAGCCTCGATGACGAAGAACACTATTTCATTGCAAATACTATGTCTACTCCTATGTTGGTAAATGATTGGAAAGATCCTCACAGGACTATGCTATTGATAATTGGTCCAGAAAAGCCGATTGATGAGACAGAAGCAGAAGAGATATACAAATTTGTTACTGAAAAGGGCGGAAAAGTAATAGTCGCATCTGACAATTCTAATGCGAATCTACTATCAAACAAATTCGGAGTAACTTACTTTGACTATAAATTCGATGAAGATAAAAATCAATTCGTGGGAGGACTTCTTGATGAAAATCAACATTGGGTAGAATTCGATGAATCCGGGCAAGTAAAGAGAGATGCAAATGGCGGAGAAATAGTGACTTGGAGAAATGTATGGTCCGTCGCTTCTATAGGTCAAGATACTGATTCCATGTCCACAGCGGCTTTAAGGCAAGGCTGCTCTGCGTTTAGTCTGAGTACCAATAACCCAATAGATTGCCGTATGCCCGTTATGTTAAGGGCTCCTACCGGCCTAAAATTCGAACCTTCAACCAAGGATGTCACTGATCCAGGGCATAGAGAAATAATGACTCTTGGCGCTGCATCTACTTCCGCTTTTATTGACACACAAGGCAATGGCGATCCTGGCGACCCCCTTAATCCAGCGCCTGGAGATTTAAAATTAATAATTCGCTTTGATTACCATAACATTACAGTATTGGATCAAATAAGTAGCGGCGGAGGTGGAAGTACTCTTTCTGGAGGAGTAGGGGAATTATCTGTTTCCGGAAGTATCACCTTTGTCGCCGATGAAGAGGCATTTTCAAATCGTTTATGGACTCTAGACGAAGCAAAGAAAACCGGTCTACGAGAGTCTTGCATAGTTGAAAATTGCTGGACTCAGGAAATCAATAGTAATAGTGATTGGTTAGGTAATGGTAATTATTTCAATGCATTAATATATGATATGATGGAATTTGATAACTCAGAATTATCTGCAAAAATTAAGAATGGAAATTTTGCCGGTGATAAATCAAATTTCCAAATGGTATTTGACGAAAGTCGCCATATCACGGGCGTAATTTCAGCCCCATTTGTTGAAGCTATGGGGACAATAGTTTTGTTAACCTCTAATACATTTTTGAAATGGCTGGTTGTTCTTAATGTTGGCCTGCTATTGCTTGTAGCAATGATGGTAGTCCCACAAAAAGAGAATTGGCGACATGTTTTCGATTTAACCAGATTTTCTGAAAGACCCGAAAAGTTAGATCCAAAAACATACAGGACACGGGTCCAACAGGCACTATTTACCAAGATCAGAGTCCACCACGATTTGTCTCGTGATCAAATGGCAACAAAACCTCCGGCAGAAGTCCAATCAATGATTGGAGATCCCCGTCTTGTGGAATTGGCTTATAGCCAAAGCCGCACATACACGCCCAAGGAGTTACGCCAGATGATGCAGGCGATTCGTCGTTGGGGTAAGAAAAATAATTAAATGGAGATAAAAATATGAATGCAGTACCACCACCAGATGCACCACCAGGACCGCCCTCAAATGCCACAGATTCTTCTTATGCAAAGAAGGCAGCCGAAGCACGTGGTACATCAAAAACTAATGAGAAGTTAACAGCAGTTGGAGCAATAGCCCAAGCAATCGGTTCCGAAGTTCAGAAAGTAATCATTGGAAAAGCACACGTTATCGATAACGTATTGGTAAACATCTTATCCAATGGTAATCTCCTCTTCGAAGATTATCCGGGACTTGCTAAGACTCTAATGACTAATACATTCGCTGATGCCTTGGGATGCGACTTCAAGAGAGTTCAATTTACTCCTGATCTGCTACCTGCAGATATTACCGGAACAAATATTTATGATGCTAAGAAAGGAGAATTTACATTCAAACCCGGGCCAATATTTTGTAATCTTCTATTGTCTGATGAAATTAATCGAGCCCCTCCAAAGACTCAAGCAGCCCTTCTTGAAGCCATGCAGGAGAAACAGGTGACCATTGGTACAGTTACTCATAAATTGCCAGCGCCGTTCTTGACAATGGCCACACAGAATCCTGTTGAGCAAGAAGGCACTTATCCACTACCAGAAGCCCAACTTGACAGATTTATGTTCAAAATGAGTGTTGGGTACCCAAGTCGCTCAGATGAAGATGAAATATTAGCGCGACGTATAGAAAGAAAGAAAGATGCAGTTGAAGTTGAAACAATCACCGATCCAGCGCGAGTAGTCGCAATGCAACAGGCAATAGAGGATGTGTATGTGGATCCGGCAGTTAGGATGTATATGGTTGAAATAGTTACTCAAACCCGTGAACATAATCAAGTTTTAGTTGGATCATCACCTCGTGGTTCACAAGCTTTGTTGAAAACTAGTCGTGCCGCTGCTGCAATGAGAGGACGTGATTTTGTAACTCCTGATGATGTAAAATCAATAGCTAATTTAGCAATAGCACACCGTTTAATACTCAAACCGGAACACCAAATAAAAGGAGTAAATACTGAAGATATAATCAAGGAAATTTTGAGGACTGTCCCAGTTCCAACTGTTTGAATATTCTGACGGAGTAGGTGGGATTATGGCATGGAGTAGAAAATCCGCGATGTTTGCATCTTTAGCGGTGGCTCTATATCTCCTGGGTTTAGTGTTGAGAAATCAACAACTAGTTACAGTTGCAGTGGTTTTACTCTCCTTCTTGACATGGGCTGCATTTCGTACTAGTCATGCAGATGTTTCATCATCAGGCAGAAGAATAGATGATTCACAAAATGACGAAGGAATAGAATTACAAAATATTTTGGCCATGCGCAAAGTTTCTTCTTCAAGAATTTTTGAAGATGGTGAGATAGATGTATCTTTAAGACTTCAAAACAGATCAAATACATCTAAAGTTTTGGAAGTTCGCGATCGAGTCCCGGAAGTAATGAGGATAAAAAAGGGTGCTAATTATGTATTGATGGAATTAGGGCCACAGAGGGAAACTGAAATTTCATACACTATAGAAACTCCACTTAGGGGATTCTACACTATAGGTCCTGTATGTGTTAGAGTACAGGATGCTTTTGGTCTATTTCATAATGAAAAGGAAATACATTTGTATGAAGATTTCCTTGTTTTCCCCAAAATGGAAGACATTAAAGATGCCATGATAAAGAGCAGAGTTCCAAAGATTTTCACTGGGGCAGTTAATATCAGGAATCCTGGCGAAGGTTCGAATTTTTATAATCTAAGGGAATATATTCCAGGAGACCCGATGAAGAAAGTAAATTGGAAGGCAACTGCCAGGCAAGATGGAAAAATGATGGTAAACGAATTCGAAAAGGATGCTGTTAGTGACATCATAATAATAGTTGATAGTAGGAAGATAAGTGAAACAGGGCCCGTTAGTAGGAACTCTTTGGTTTACAGTACAAGAGCTGCTGCTAGCCTCTCGCAGTACTTCCTGTCCAGAAGGGACTCTGTCGGCTTAGTATTATATGGAGATGAAATAACTTCTGTTGACAGAGATACAGGTAAGAAGCAATTATACGTTTTATTGACCAAATTAGCAGGTTCTATGGCTAAAGGAAATACTCCATTGAAGATTGTTACTAATCGAATAATGCCGCATATTAATCGAGGTAGTCCGGTAATTTTATTGTCGCCTCTTGAAGAAGATCCAACTATAGTTGATGCAGTTAGAGATTTAAGGTCAAGGAATTTTGAAGTAACAATATTATCTCCTAGTAGCTTAGAATTTGAATTTGATGCTAGGAGGCTCGATAGGACTGGATATGAAGTTCTAAAAACTGAAAGAGATATTCTAATGGCAGAATTAAGGGGATTGGGGGCATACGTAATGGATTGGGAACCAGATATGATGTTGAATACTGCACTCACTGGGGCAAGAGGATTTTGAGGTGATTTAATGGCTGAAGAAGATAAACCTCAAACTAGTGATACTGCACATTTGTATGACAGCACTACACTTCGTTCTTCAGCTCCGAGTAGGAAGGCTGCCGCCGGTCGCCAAAAACAAAATACAGAAATTCCAACTGATGCAATTCCCGAGGTTCATGTCCCCGGTTGGGTTGAATCGATTTTTGGAGGTCCAGTAATAAGTTCAATGAAGTTTCTCCCTCCTGATAGGATGGTCACTTCGTTACAATTGTCTTCATCAATAACCCTGGTACTATTATGCTTTTTAACTTTCATGATAACTCCAGTAACAGGAACCGCATGGTTTGCAATTTCTAATATGATTGGATTGGGTTTTGTCGGAGGTCTATTGCACTTCATAATAATTGGAATAGGCTTAATTGGTGGGATGTATGGGGTTTTCCAAAGAGATCAAAGAGCACTATTGGTTTCTTATTTTATGTTAATAATAGTAACAATAAGATTTGCAGGAAGTAAAGTAGAATTTGGACTAAGTTTCCTTCCAGAAGGAGAAATAGCCCAAAAATTACTCCTAATTTTATATGCAGTTTTTTTGGTTATGTTTATTGAACTTTCTAGCGGAATTATTAGATTTTCTATGCTTGATACGTCAATAAGAACTGGAGAGGTTTACGTGATGGGCATCCAAAAAATAACTTCACGTTATCATAAATCTCTATTAATCGCTCCTTCAATAGCAGGCATTGTTGCTCTACTGACTTTATTTATTAATCGTATAATTCCTGCAATAATTGGCGTCGTAGATCCAGTCTCAGCTAGTAGGTTACGAGAAAGTGTTGAATTAACTAGTGTTTATGGTGTCGCTTTAGGAACAATGGTTATTTTTATGATAATTGCCGGTTCTTTTGCTGTAAATTTACCACTTAGGATACAACAATTCAGAGAAAATAAAACCAACTAATCATAATTAATATATCCTCCAATAATCCCTATATCGGCAATTATTAACATTGCAACCGCCTCAACTACCGGCACTGCTCTTGGTCCTAAGACAGGGTCGTGTCGTCCGCCAACTTTCAAAGAACGAACTTCATTACTTGGTAGATGTAAAGTAAATTGCTCCCTTGGGATGCTACTTGGGGGTTTAAAGTGAATTTTGATACTCATCGGAGATCCCGTCGAACGCCCTCCTAATGCCCCCTCGACAACTCGATTCTCTGATCCTTTTAGGATAGGTTTTCCTTCATTGTTTACCCATTCATCATTATGTTCCGATCCGCGCATTAATGAAGAATTTACGCCGTGTGAGAATTCTACTGCTCGCGCTCCTGGTATTGCCATCAATCCACGTGCCAATGATGGCTCTAATCCATCGAACCAAGGCTCTCCAACTCCAATTGGCAACCCCTTGATTGATAATTCAACCACAGAGCCAATAGTGTCTTTACTCATTCTTATTTCTTCTAAATATTTTGACATTTTTTCAGCTGCTTCTCTATCTTTACAATTTAATTTCTCCATATTGACACTTCGTTCAAGAGAATTTTCTTTGTTCATTTGGAATAATTGTTTTGCAGAAATCTTCCCAACTCTTAGTAAGTGTGCTTCACATTTCCAACCTATATTTTCTAACATATTTCTTACTTGACTTCCTGCAGCTACAATTCCAAATGTCAGACGTGCAGATTGCGAACCTCCTCCTCTTGGGTCATTGGCGCCTCCTGAGCGCACATATTCGACCATATCTGCATGACCTGGCCTAGGTTGATCGGGTAAAAATGAATAATCAGACGACTTAACATCTGAGTTTTTAGTGAGTAGTAATATTGGCCATCCAGTCGCCATGCCTTCATGAACTCCTGATAATATTTCACATTCATCTAATTCTTTTCTGGTTGATAATCCCTTTCTACCGGGTCTTCGATTTTTGATGTCATTTGCCAATTTTTCATTATCAATTTTAGTACCTGGTGGCATACCTTCTATTAGTACGCCTACGCATTTTCCATGACTTTCTCCGAATAAAGTAATTCGTAATTTATCCCCCAGGCTCATTCCCATTTCACACCCTCCTTATTCGAAAAATTATAAAATGTAGTTTTCATGAAATCCATATTATGACTTTTTAGTAAATCAGATAAAATTCTTATCTCTTTTTCATAACAGATTATACAAATTGCTGGCCCAGAGCCAG
>Ga0315320_10004915_pt1 | contig 10958 bp, 11 predicted proteins | sample M140m21515metaG_FD_203458 | JGI IMG/M metagenome (GOLD analysis project Ga0315320, IMG submission 203458) | Ammonia-oxidizing marine archaeal communities from Monterey Bay, California, United States - M1 40m 21515 | ecosystem: Environmental > Aquatic > Marine > Coastal | place: USA: California...
TAAAAATTAGAGGGATCCTTTTAACTATGTATGACAAAAGAAATAAGCTTTCTTCACAAGTTGAAAAAGAAGCTAGAGACTATTTTAATGAAAAAGTTTATTCAACAGTAATTCCAAGGAATGTGAGATTATCAGAGGCACCTTCTCACGGAATGCCAGTTTTAATTTATGATAAATCATGTCCTGGTAGTAAGTCCTATTTTAGTTTTACCGATGAATTTATAAATCAAGAGTCAACAATTGGGAGTGCTGCCTAATGGATAAAATTAAAAAGGGTTTAGGAAGGGGTTTGTCATCACTAATTGGTGAAACAAAAGTAGAGGTACAAAATAATCAGCTACCAGTGAGTGACTTAATTCCAAACAAATATCAACCAAGAAAAAATTTTGATAAGGCAAACCTAGAGGATTTAACTAATTCTATAAAAGAAAGAGGAATGATACAGCCGATCATAGTTAGAAAATCAAATAATGAAAATTTAAAATTTGAAATAATTGCAGGTGAGAGAAGGTGGCTGGCGGCACAGAGAGCAGGTATGCACAATGTTCCTGTGGTAATCACACAGGTAGATGATTTAAAATCTTTAGAATTTGCTATTGTTGAAAATGTTCAAAGACATGACTTAAATCCACTAGAAGAAGCACAAGGGTACAAGCGTCTAATTGATGAATTTTCATACGATCAAGATAAAGTTTCCAAGTTTATTGGAAAAAGCAGAAGTTACATAACCAACTCATTAAGACTTCTTACACTGCCGGGTGAAGTTATAAAATTAATAGAATCACAAAAATTAACTGCAGGACATGCAAAAATATTAGTTGGTTTAGAAAATGCCAATTATGTTGCTAGTAAGATTATTGAAAAAAAACTCTCAGTTCGCCAAGCAGAAAAATTTGTAAAAATATTTAAATCAAAAAAAAGTACAAATATAAAGATAAAAGATCCTAATACAAATAATCTGGAAAGATCAATTGTAGAAAAAATTGGTTTAAGTGTAATAATAAAAAATAACAAAAGAAACAAAGGTACCATTACTTTTTTTTATAAAGATATTGATCAACTTAATAAAATTGTAGAGATTATTAAGAAAAATTATTAACCTATACTGTATGGCCTATTATGAAATCAGTAGTGATATTGATTGATAATTGGGGATTTTTTTTTACTAATAATTCAAGTTCATTAGTTTTAAGTATTAAATCCCTCGTATCATTATAGTTTAACATTTTAACTTGTTGTTTAACTGATTCTTTTTCTTTCCAAAAAATAGGTGGTTTATGTGAAGATATTACAGTATCAATATTTTTTTTATTAGCTAATTCAAGATGAAGTTTTATAAGTCTCTTTAATTTTGATAAAAAAACTCTTAATATTAAAATACAATCTTCTGAACTAAAATTGTTTTCATTCAAAATTTTAATTATCCTTTTTTTATTCTTAGATAAACAGCTATCTACTAGGTCTGAAATATCATAATTTTCTGAGAGATTTGTTATCTTTAAAATATCATTAATATTTATATCTTTTTTATTTTTTGAAAAACTTTCGATTTTCTGAAGTTCATTTTTAAGATTTATTCTATCGCCACTAGCTCTTTCAACAATAATATTAATTAATTGCTGAGAAATTTTGATATTTCTGTCTTTCACAAAATTTTGTGCAAGCAAACTTAATGTTTGAAGATTATCTTCGTAAAATGGCACGCATACAGTATTTGACTCTTTTTCAAAAAAATTTCTAATTTTAGATTTTTTATCTAGAGAACTAGCTATAAGTATTAAAGATATATCTTTAATATTTTTAGAAATTATTTCTTTTACAATATTTAAAAATTTATCACTTATCCTATTAACAATAATTAATTTTTCGTTGTCAAAAAAAGATTTATTAACTAAGTTTTCATTAAACCCATCAATATCTTTGAGAATTTCTGCTTCTTCATAGTTAAAAACACTTTTTGCTAATATTGGTTTTAGTATTTCATTGATTGTTGTATTGATCAGACCTTCATTATTACCATATAGTAAAAAAAAATTATTTTTTGATAAATTTTTTTTTTTTATTTCAAAATATTTAATGATCATCTAAAATTTAAGATAAATATTGATATCCTCAACAATTTTGTTTATTAAATTATTTTCAACTTCAATTTGATATTCTTTAAGTTTAAATTTATTTTCTTTTGTATTATATGAAAATTCTTTTATTAAAGTTTTTTCTTTAAGCAATTTATCTTGATTGTCTAAAATTAATAATTTTGTAGATATTTGAGCCTTGTAAGAAATTACCTGACCTTTAGAATTTTTTGAAGTTTCAATAATATTTTTTTGACTTTGTAAAATTAATTTATTTAGTGTTTCATCAGTTTTAATTATTTCTATTGGTAGACCTAACGAAATTTTTTTACTTAAATTCTTATTACCAGTTAGTTCAATTTCTCTAATTTTAAGTTTATTTTTACCATCTTCAATTTTGTAAAGTGGTTGATACCCACAAGATGCTATTATAAAAAATAATATTATAAAAATTTTTTTCATTACTTAATAATTACATTAATAATTTTATCTTTAATATAAATTGTTCTAAGTATTTCTTTATTTTCTGTATATTTATATATTAATTTCTCCTTTTTTATTTTTTTCATTAAAGTTTCTTCATCTATATTTTTATTAACTGAAATAATTGATCTTTTTTTGCCATTAACTTGAATTACAATATTTACCACATCATTTTGAATTAATTCTTTTTTAACAATCGGCCATTTAACTATTTCTTTTTCATTTAATTTTTCTAAACATTCATTAATTATGTGTGGAATTACAGGCATCATTATTGTTAATATCTTTTTATAATTGTCTTTGAGGTTTGAATTATGTGTGTTGTTTTCTACAAGTTTATTAAGGAAAGCATATATTTCATGAAAAACTGCAATTATTACATTGTATCTAAATTTTTCTAAGGCTAAATCTATTTTATTAATTGCTTGATTGGTAAAAATATCTAATTCTTTATTTACATCTAATTTCTCTTTTTCTAAGAGTATTAAAATTTTTTCATTCATTAACCAAAATTTTTGAACATATTTAAACGCAGATGACATTCCATTTTCTGACCACTGAACATCTTTTTCTGGGGGGCTGTCAGATAAAATAAACAACCTTACAGAGTCTGCTCCAAACGAATTAATCATCTTCTCAGGGTCAATAGTATTTTTTTTAGATTTTGACATTGACTCTGATGGACCTACCAAAACTTTTTGATTAGTTTTCTTTTTAATAAAGAAATTTTTTCCATCTTCGGAAAAAACCTCATCTGGGCTTAACCAATTATTATCATCATCTTTATAGGTTTGGTGACAAACCATACCTTGAGTAAATAATCCCTTAAAAGGTTCACTTATATTAATTTTTTTATTTCCTAAATTAATCGCTCTCATAAAAAATCTAGAATATAATAAGTGTAATATAGCATGTTCTACTCCCCCAATATATTGATCTACAGGCATCCAGTATTTTAAATCTTCATCATTAAATGGTTGATCATTATCATCTGATGAGCAAAATCTTAAAAAATACCAAGATGAGTCAACAAATGTATCAAGGGTATCTGTTTCTCTTGTGCATTTTTTTCCATTTATAACAACAGATTTCCAATTTTTCTGAGAGTCTAGAGGGTTTCCTTCCACATTTAAACTTTCAATATCTGGAAGAGTTACAGGAAGCTCTTTCTCAGGAATTGTAACTACTTCATTATTTTCATCATAGGCAATTGGAATTGGACAACCCCAGTATCTCTGTCTTGAAATTCCCCAATCTTTTAATCTAAAATTTGTTTTTCTATTACCTAAATTATTTTTTTCTAAAAATTCAATTGTTTGAGTGATAGACTCTTCTGGAGCAGATAAACCGTTTAAGAATTTTGAATTGACTATAATCCCAGGACCAGTATGTGGTTCTCTTTCAACCTTAAAATCATCACTTTTATCTTTTGGTTTTACAACTGTTTTGATCTTTAGATTATATTTTTTAGCAAAATCAAAATCTCTTTGATCGTGTGCAGGACAACCAAACACTGCACCAAACCCGTAATCAATTAAAACGAAGTTTGCAAAATAAACTGGAACTTTATCGTTTTCATCTAATGGATTAACAGCAAATAAATTTGTTTTAAATCCTATTTTTTCAGCTTGAGCAATAGACTCTTCTGTAGTTCCAGTTTTTGAACAATCATCTTTAAATTTTGTAAATTCAGGGTTTTTTTCATAATATTTTGCAAAAGGATGATCGACTGAAAGAGCTAGAAAAGAAAAACCAAAAAGAGTATCTGGTCTAGTGGTATAACATTTAATAGTATTTATTTTTTCTGATCCATTAATTTTAAAGTTAATCTCACATCCATAGGATTTTCCAATCCAGTTTTTTTGCATCGTTTTTACTTTTTCAGGCCAATTTTTAAGTTTACTTAAATCACTTAGTAATTCTTCTGAAAAATATGAGATTTTAAAAAACCATTGGTTTAATTTTTTTCTCTCAACAACCGCACCAGATCTCCATCCTTTTCCATCTACCACCTGTTCATTTGCTAATACAGTATTATCAACTGGATCCCAATTTACGTAACTCTCTTTCCGATAAACTAATTTTTTTTTATATAGATCTAAAAAAAGTTTTTGTTGATGTTTGTAATATTCTGGAGAGCAAGTAGAAATTTCTCTATCCCAATCAATTGAAAGTCCAAGCTTTTTTAATTGGCCCTTCATTGTTTTTATATTTTCTTCAGTCCATTTTTTAGGACTTAAGTTATTTTGTCTAGCTGCATTTTCTGCAGGCATACCAAAAGAATCCCATCCCATCGGATGAAGAACATTGTACCCTTGAAGTGCTTTATATCTAGCAAGCACATCTCCAATTGCATAATTTCTTACGTGGCCCATGTGAATTTTTCCAGATGGATAGGGGAACATTTCTAAACAATAAAATTTTTTATTTTTTTTATCTGAAGATTTGAAAGAATTATTATTTCTCCAAAATTTCTGCCACTTATCTTCAACTGTTTTAAAGTTATATCTATCCACAAAAATTTCTTTTTGATTAGTTTCTATCTTCAGCAGCGAGAATTGAATTTAAGTCTCTTTTAGGATTAGAATCTATCATATCTTTTTTATATTTTGCTGCTCTTTTTAAAATTGCAACTTTCAATTCATTCTCAATCTTAGGGTTGCTTTGAGAAACTTTACAATTTATTTCAGCATTACATTCTTTGCTAAAAACCGTAATTTTTAAAGCATCAGCTCTTATTTCGTTTGATAAGAATCTTACTGAAATTTTAATAGCATCATTTTTTTCAGTTTGCTCATTGTACCAATCAGTAATTATAAGCCCACCACCATAATCTGCAGAAGTTAAAGGCATAAAATTTAAAATATCTAAACTTGCTCTCCACATCTCATTGGATGTTGCAAAATCAAAATTACCTCCCTTTTTTTTATCTCCACCCATTAATGTAAATCCTCTTCCCTCTTGAAGGTTTTTTTGGACTCTTTTTTCTGGTTCTGGAGGATAATCTTTAGCGCTTACAGGTCTGTAAATACCACACGAACTTAAGTGTATAAAAATCAGAAATATTAAAGAAATTTTAATAATTATATTTTCAGTTTTCATAGATGATTTTTATAAGATTAATCATATATACCAACTATTTTGCAAAGGATAATAATTTGTTAATTAAATCCCTTAAAAACAGCTTTTTAAGATAAAAAATGTTGCAAATATACAACAATAAGTGAAAAAAAGAGATAATTATGATTATAAGCCCTTAGTTATATCTAATTATGATATTTAGACGCTGTTTATAATTATAAAACAAAAATAGGAGTAAATATGAACAAAATAACAAAAATTGGATTAACTGCATTAGCAGGTTCTCTAGTTGCAACTTCAGCTTTTGCTGGAGCTATGAGTGTTAGCGGTTCTGCAAAAGTTAGTTACCAATCAAAAGGTGCTAGTGCAGCAAACCCTTACAGCAACTCAAAAGGAATTTCATTTTCTGGTTCAGGTGAATTAGATAATGGTTTCTCAGTAAGCACTGGTTATACAATGACTAATGCTGCGTTCTCTTCATCTTATGTATCATTAGATATGGGTGATAGCGGTACGTTACACTTTATGAATGGAACAAGTAAAGCTGGTCTAAATAAATATCAAGATAAAATGCCAACTGCTGGTGAGCAAGTTTGGGATGATGTTGACACTGATGATAATGGTGTAGTTGGTACTGGTAATGCAAATGCTTTCGGTTATGAAGTTTCTGCATTAGGACTAACTGTTTCAGCTTCATGGGCTAAAGAAGCTCAAGGTACTGATACTTCATTAGTATTAGTTGCTGATGATTTAATGGAAGGTTTACAAGTTGGTTACGGTATTGGTTCTGATACTGCAAGTCAAACTGTAGAAAACGACCATTCAACAGCATGGGCTACTTACACAGCTGGTATGGCAACTGTAGGTATTCAAACATCTTCAATTGATAAAGCATCTGCTGACGAAGATAGATTACACGTAGCGATTTCATTAGCTGTTAATGAAAACATGAGTGTTTCTTTCGGTCAATCAACTGTTGAATTTGAAACTGCTGGAACTTCTGATGAAGAAAGTTCAGGTATTTCAGCGTCTTACACAATGGGTGGAATGACGTTTGCAGCAGTAATGAACCAAACTGATTCAGTAGCAGGTACATCTGGAACAGATAAAGAGTTCAAAGAAATCTCAGTAGCATTCGCGTTTTAATTAAAACGTAAATCTAATTATATTAACGGCCCCTTTTTGGGGCCGTTTTTTTTTGGAAAAAAGAAATACCAGCAAAACCCACAACACTCAAAAGGTTAAGTTTTCTTATATTATTTGAATTGATTCCGCCTAAGGCAATAAAATTACTTTTTTTTCTTAAAGTTAAAAGATTGAATTTGATTATATTAAGAAAATAATTTTTTTTTTTAATTTTAAAAGTTGGAGATATGAAAATAAATTCACATCCTTGCATTTGTTTTATAGATATTTCATTATCATTATGTGCTGATCCAATAATTTTAAAATTGTTTGGGACAGTGTATTTTATAAAGTTTAATTGCTTATTAAAAGCAGGAATATAGATCCCATTTAATTTATATTTAAGAGCTAACTTAATATTGTTAGATATAAAAAGCTTTTTATTATTTTTTTTACAATATTTTTTAAGCGAAATAAGTGTACTTATATCTATGTTTTTTTTATAATTACGATAAATAATTTGAATATTTTTATTAAGGCTAGATAGTTGTAAATAATTATATTCGTTAACAAAATAGTATAACTGAGAGATTTTTTTTTGCATAAATCAATTACTAATCTAAATTTAATAAAAGAAGATTTAAAGTCTAATTTAAAAAATTATGAAAAATTAAAAGTTATTGCTGTAAGCAAAACTTTCCCAATTGATCAAATATTACCGCTTATTGAATATGGACACCTACACTTTGGTGAAAACAAGGTTCAAGAAGCTATAAATAAGTGGACTGATATCAAATTAGAATATCAAAATATTAAATTACACTTAATTGGTAAATTACAGACAAATAAGGTTAAATTATCAGTTAAATTATTTGATTATATTCATTCTTTAGATAGTGAGAAGCTGGCAAAAAAAATTGCAGATGAAGAATTAAAACAAAATAAAAAAATTAAAATTTTTATTCAAGTAAATATAGGTGATGAAAATCAAAAATCTGGAATTACTAAAAAACAACTCGACGACTTTTATTCATACTGTAGAGAATTAAGTTTAGACATAATTGGACTAATGTGCATTCCTCCACTAGATATAAATCCTATTTTTTTTTTTCAAGAAATGCAACTACTTACTAAGAAATTAAAGTTACCAGAATTAAGTATGGGTATGTCATCTGATTATCTTGAGGCCGCAAAAAACTCTGCAACATATTTAAGAGTTGGTTCTAGTATTTTTGGAAAAAGAAATTAATAAATTTTTATTTTAGTATTCTTATTTATTATTTTTAGCATAATTAAAAAATCTTTTTTTTGTAAAGCAATACAACCTGCAGTAGGTTGATAATTTTTTGTGAGATGAATAAATATGCAACTTCCTTTACCGAGTATTCTTTTATTAAAGTTATATTTTATTGGTAATAATAAATCATATTTAAAATCTTTTCTGTGAAGTACTTCGTGCTTAACACCCTGATTAATTTTAATTAATTTATTATATTTTTTTGGATGATTTATGTCATCACACCAACCCATTTCCCGTTTAATTGGAATGCGCTTTAGATTTGATTCAAAAAGATTATTTCTATCTTTTCTATAATATAGGTGTCCAATTTCAAAAGTTCCAATTGGAGTTTTTTTGTCTCCCTCAATCTTCTTTGCACTTAGACCATTTTTTCCTATACTACATTTAAAATAAAAATCATCTACTTGAAGTGTATGTTTATTTTTTAAAATAATTGACATATCTTTAGTATATATGGATAAACAAAATTTAATAATCTTCAAATTTAAATCTTTGTATGAAATTTTCAAAGAATTAGAAGATAATCTTAACTTTGAAGTTTTTGAAGTATCTGATCAAAAAATGTTAAATGAAAAATTAAAAAATTTACAAAATTATTTAATAGTTAGTCAAAAAAAAATAGAAAATACAAATAATGAATTTTTTTTAAATCAAGTTCCAATTAAACTTTCTAAGCTAGTAGAAAAACTAAATATTCAATTTCTTAAACTTCAATTTAATGAAAAATCAGAATTAAATATAGGAGAATACATTTTAGATTTAAATTCAAGGGAGTTAAGAAAAAATAATGATTTGGTTTTAAAATTAACCGAAAAAGAGACCAATATTATAACCTATTTATCAAAATCAAAAAATCCTGTAGGAATTAATCAATTACAATCCCAAGTGTGGAGCTACCATTCAAAACTTGAAACTCACACTGTAGAAACACATATTTATAGATTACGTAAAAAAATATTAGAAACTTTTAATGATGATAGCTTTATAATTAGTCAAAAAAATGGTTACGAAATTAATTAAAAAAAAGAATATAATTGCAAAAGATCTCTTTACCAAGAAATATACACCTAAGGTAATTAAATCTAAAAAGGGAAAAGGAAGCTTTAAAAGAATAAAAAAAGATTAAATTCTTGCACCTATTTTTTGAATTATTTTAGATGATAATTCTGTCCCTTTTTTTAAACATTCCTCCATTGAATAATTGTTGATATAACCATGCAAATATCCAGCTGCAAACAAATCTCCGGCTCCAGTCAGATCTTTTATCTTTAAATTTTCCTTTGCTGGGCATTCAACAATTTTATCATTATCTATCGAAATAGCACCTTTTTCACCTCTAGTAATTATTACGTTTTTTTTTATTTTTTTTGAAAAGGAAATTATATCATTAAATGATTTTGTATTTATTAAAGATGAAATCTCTTGCTCATTAGCAAATACAATATCTAATTTATTTTTGACTAATTCTAGAAAATAACCTTTATGCCTCTCAACACAAAATAGATCTGATAACGACATTGCAACTTTATTTGAATTATTAATTGCCTTATCAAAAGCTTTTTTGGGATCTCCTTCATCCCATAAATAACCTTCTAGAAAAGTTAATTCACTTTTTTTAATAACTTCAGGATTAATATCGCTATCATTAATTTTACCAGCTGTTCCTAAAAAAGTGCACATTGTTCTTTCAGAATCGGGAGTTATTAAAATTAAGCAACTACCAGTTGGTACAGGCTCATTTTTTTTTGAGTATAAATAATTAACTTTTTCTTTTTCTAACCCGTTCTGATATTTTTGACCCAAATCATCATTACTCACTTTACCAATGAATCCTACATCGTTATTTAATTGAGACAAACCTACTATAGAGTTAGCGACAGATCCTCCAGAAACTGTTTCCTCAATTTTAAGTAATGATAATAAGTTTTTAAATTCACTCTCATCTATAAGTTTCATAGTGCTTTTTGTTAATGAATTTTTATTTAAAAATTCATTATCTACTTTACAAAGAACATCTACAATAGCGTTACCTATTCCTAAAATTTTCATATTAAGCTTTTTTTGTTATTAAAGGTTTTTTTCTATTAGGATAACAATAAGTGCATATTTTACAAGTTAAACCATAACATTCTCTAGCTTTACAATATTCCCTTCCATAAAAAATTATTTGAAGATGAAGTTTTGACCATTTTTTTTTTGGAAATATTCTTTTTAAATCTTTTTCAGTTTGAATAACATTTTTACCATTAGTTAGGCCCCATCTCTGTGCCAATCTGTGAATATGTGTGTCTATAGCAAAAGCTGGATATCCAAATCCTTGAGACATGATAACACTTGCTGTTTTATGGCCTACACCAGGTAACTTTTCAAGTTCATCAAAAGTTTTAGGAACTTTACCTTTATGTTTGTTTAAAAGCTGTTTAGACATTAAAAAGATACTTTTTGCTTTAACTCTAAAAATACCAATTTTTTTAATTAATTTTTCTATTTTTTTTTTTCCCAATTTTACAAAGTGTTCTGGTTTATTATATTTTGTATAGATATTTCTTGTTACATTGTTGACATTTAAATCTGTGCACTGTGCAGATAAAAGAACAGAAATTAAAAGTGTAAATGTATTTTTATGTTTAAGGGGAATAGGTGTTGTTGGATAAATTTTGTTTAAAATTTTTAATATTTTTTTTGCCTTTTCTTTTTCATTCATTATGAAAAATTTAACAAATCTCTCATTGAGTAAAGCCCAGGTTTTTTGCCAACAAGCCACTTTGCAGCTGCTAATGCACCATCTGAATACAATTCTCTATCAAAAGCTTCATGATTTAAGGTAATTATCTCTTTTCCACTCGAGAATTTTATCTCATGTTCTCCAATAATTTTACCTTTTCTTATTGAAT
>Ga0315320_10004916_pt1 | contig 10956 bp, 7 predicted proteins | sample M140m21515metaG_FD_203458 | JGI IMG/M metagenome (GOLD analysis project Ga0315320, IMG submission 203458) | Ammonia-oxidizing marine archaeal communities from Monterey Bay, California, United States - M1 40m 21515 | ecosystem: Environmental > Aquatic > Marine > Coastal | place: USA: California...
CAATTATTAAATGAATTCCAATAGCTCTTGCTAGTTGTGCAATTCTTGCAATGGGAGTTTCAACTTCTTTTCCAGCTGTCATTATCAAGTCAGCAAATTCATCAACAACTAATACGATATATGGTAGAAATTGATGACCATCGTTAGGGTTTAATTTTCTGGAAATAAATTTTTTATTGTATTCAACAATATTTCTACATTGTGCATTTTTTAGCAAATCGTATCTATTATCCATTTCTATGCATAATGAATTTAGTGTATTTATAACTTTAGTGTTATCAGTTATTATAGCTTCTTCACTATCTGGCAACTTCGCTAAGTAATGTCTCTCAATTTTATTAAATAGAGTTAATTCTACTTTTTTAGGATCGACCAATACAAATTTGACTTCTGCAGGATGTTTTTTGTAAAGTAATGAAGTTAAAACAGCATTTAAGCCTACTGATTTTCCTTGACCTGTTGCACCTGCCATTAATAAGTGAGGCATTTTTGCTAAATCAACTACTAAAGTTTCATTACTAATTGTTTTACCTAAAGCTATGGGTAAAATCATTTCTGACTTTTGAAATTTTTGTGAAGAAATTACTGAATGCATCGAAACTATAGTTGCATTTTTATTAGGAACTTCTATGCCAATAGTTCCTTTTCCAGGAATGGGTGCTATTATTCTTATACCAAGTGCAGATAATGATAATGCAATATCATCTTCTAAATTTTTGATTTTTGATATTCTTATACCAGCTTCAGGAACAATTTCATATAAAGTTACAGTTGGTCCGATTGTAGCCTTTATACTTTCTATACCAATTTTATAGTTATTAAGAGTATTTACAATTTTAATCTTATTCTCTTCTAGTTCTTCTTTATTTATGGTAATACCTTCAGAGTCATACTTTTTAAGAATATCTAAATTTGGAAATTTATAATTAGATAATTCAAGTTTAGGGTCAAATAAACCAAAATCCTTGACTAGTTTTTCAGATAAATTATCAGTCTCGGATTCTTCAATAAAAGATTCTTTTATTTCAATTTTAAGATCGTCAACAAATTCATCTGTATTGTTATCTACATTAATTTGATTTAAATTATCATTTTTATTTATTTCAAAATCTTTTTTATCTAATTTTTTAGTCGCTGTATTTGTTTCAGATAAAGTATTTGATTTAATTTCATCTTTATTTATTTCTTCTAAATTGGTTATAAAACTATTACTCTGATCTTCTTTAATTACTGGATTTGATGATCTTTTAAATGAGTCAGTTCCAATTTTTAATCTAAATGCTATATAAAATATTGCAGATATAAGTAATAAAAATGAAGTTCCTATATTACCTATATATCCATTTAAAAAAACATTTATTTCAAATCCTATAATACCCGAATATATTCCATTATTAATATTAATTAATCCAAATAGCAGAGAAATCCATAGCATAATAAGTACACCCCAAAACCAATGTTTAATAAGTCTAGTTTTATTAGAGTCAAAAAAAACAAATATTCCAGAGATAAAAATTAGTAGTGGAATTATGTAAGAAGATATTCCGAACCCTTTATACAAAAGTAAATCAGCTAAAAAAGCACCAATTTTACTCATCCAATTATCTACTTGTGCATTACCATTTGAAAAATTAATAAGTTCACTTTGATCTGTATTTCCTGTGAAAAAGTATGATGTAAATGAGATTAAAAATATAAATGAGATTACAATTAATGTACTTCCTACAAAAAGTTTTTGTGAGCTGTTAAGTTTTCTTTCTTTATTAAAAAAGAAAAATTTATTTATTTTATTTATTTTAGATTTGAACATTTTTAAAAAATTGATATAAAATTACAAATTAGCATAACTAATTTAAATTTTATTATTTGTTTTTATAGTAATAGATCTTATTTTTATGCCAATACCTGCGTATATCAGAGTCATAACTGGGCTCAGCCAGTTAAATATTGCATAAACAAAATAATCAACTACGCTTACACCAAGAACTCCATAATGATAAGCTCCACAGGTATTCCATGGTATTAAGGCCGAGGTTACAGTTCCTGAGTCTTCTAAAGTTCTACTAAGATTTTCAGGTGCTAAATTATATTCTTCATATGCATTTTTAAACATTTTTCCAGGGATAATAATTGCCAAGTATTGATCTGAAGCAAATAAATTTACTCCTAGGCAACTAGCTACAGTGCTAGCCACAAGTCCAAAAGCAGAATCAGCTAGTTTTAGTAATTTATTTGTTATTTTTTTTAAGGCTCCTATAGCTTCCATAGCTCCACCAAATATCATAGCGCAAATGGTTAGCATAATAACCCATAGCATTGACTCCATACCTCCTCTTGTATATAAATCATTAATGCCATCTAATAGTTTTGTGTTTTCAATGCTTTTACTAAGCTCCAAAGGAATTTCGGTAAATGTAAACATAGAATTTAATATTGCTCTTGACGTAGATATATCAATTTTATCAAGAATATTACCCTGAAAAATAATAGAAAAAATTAATGCTAACAAAACGCCAAGCGACAATGCAATGACTGGTTTAACTTTAATATAAGCTAGTATCAATACGGATGCTGGAATTATAAATAGTAAAGGGGAAATATAAAAGTCTTTTTTTAATATTTCTGAAATCACTCCTATTTCGATGGCATCATTTGAACCAGAGCTGTTTAGGTTTAGAGTTATTATACAAAAAACAATAAATGTGATTATAAATGTTGGAAATGTGGTATACATCATATATTTAATATGAGTATAGAGATCAGTTCCTGAAATTGCTGAAGCTAAATTCGTAGTATCACTTAAAGGCGACATTTTATCTCCAAAATATGCGCCAGAAATTACAGCTCCAGCAGTCATGCTAGCAGGGATATTGAATGCGTTACCTACGGAAACAAGAGCAACTCCAATTGTAGCAGAAGTTATATAAGAGCTACCTGCGGTCAAGGAAACAATAGCGGTAATTACAAGTGTTAATGGTAGAAAGACAGACGGATCTATAAAGTTAATTCCGTAATACACCATAGCAGGAATAACCCCGCTAACTTTCCATGTTCCAGCTAATGCGCCAACTAATAATAAAATTATAATCGGAGTTTTTATACTTTTTACACTCTCATATATTTTGGAAAAAATTAGACGAACTGGTATCCTGTTAATTAGACCTATAATTGAGATAATACATGTAGTAATTAATAGAATTAAATGAAAAGTGTAGGTTCCGAGCCATTCACTACTGATGACATTATAAGATAGCATTAAGACTAGTAAAAGTATTGGAAAGATAGATAAGCTTAAACTAATTTCTTTTGAAGTTCTCATAATTTAAATTAAGTTAACTTCTTTCATGCAAACCTTAATAATTTTATAGGTTCTTTTAATATCATTATCAAGTCCAATTGAGAATCTTATTAAGCCTTGACTTAAACCCATTTGTTTTTGTTCATCATCAGGAATTTCAGATGAGGTAGAAGATCCTGGCGTACTGAACAAGGTTTTGTAAAAACCTAAACTAACGGCTAAATAACCAACATTTTTTTCTTGCATTAATTCCATTAATTTATTAGCATTAATTAAACTACCAGCATCTATTGTTAAAATTCCTCCAAAGCCATAGTCTTCATTTATAAATGATTTGTATAATTTGTTTGATGGATGACTTTTTAAACCAGGGTAGACAGTTTTTATTCCGTCTAATTCAAACATTTCTGCTAAATACTTAGCATTTTTACTGTGTTTTTTAATTCTAATATGTAAAGTTCTTAAGTTTTTAAGAATTGATGCAGCTAATAAGCTGTCTAGAGTTGACCCTAATAACATTGAAGCACCTTGATTAACATCTCTAAGTTGATTAATAAAATCTTGAGTTCCACAAACTACACCTGCGATTGTGTCACTAGTTCCATTAATAAATTTAGTAATACTGTGTATAATTACATCAGCACCTAAGTTTTTTGGTAAAATTGATAATGGAGAAAAGGTGTTGTCAACAACTAGCTTAATATTAGATTTTTTTGCAATTTTAGAAATTTTAGAAATATCTGCAATTTCTAGTAATGGATTACTAACTGCTTCACAATAAATTAACTTCGTATTACTATTAATACAATTTTTTATCGAGTCTAAATCTGTAATATCAACAAAACTAGTACTTATATTTAGTTTACTTGCAAAATTTTTTAAAAACGCATAAGTACCTCCGTAAACAGTTCTACTTGAAACAATATGATCTCCAGACTTGCAAAGTTGTAGTAAAGTGGATGTTATGGCTCCCATGCCAGATCCAAAAACAGTTGCTGATTCAGTATTTTCCATGGCAGCTAAAGCTTCTCCTAGATATAAATTACTAGGACTTGTATGTCTTGAGTAAAGATAGCAACCTTCTGTGTTTCCTTCAAAGGTGTCAGACATTGATTTTGCAGATAAAAAAGTATAAGTTGAGGAGTTTGAAATAGATGGATTTACTCCTCCAAATTCTCCAAAATATTGTAAATCTTGAATTTCGTTTGCTGGCTTTTTTTTCATAAAAAAAGTTGTGTATTTGACAGTCACAAGATATGGAATATTATTTTATTTAAAATTGATTTATTCTTTAAATTAATTGATTAAATATCCATTGCTTAGAGATAAAACATTTGTATTTTTGCACAATACTTTAATTTTATAATTATGGATTCTTATGATGTTGTTGTTATTGGTTCTGGCCCAGGCGGTTATGTATCAGCTATAAGATGTGCTCAATTAGGTATGAAAACTGCTATAATTGAAAAATATAATACAATGGGAGGTACATGTTTAAATGTTGGTTGTATTCCAAGTAAAGCTTTGTTGGATTCATCACATCATTTTGAAGAAGCTACTAAAAGTTTTTTCAACCATGGAATTAATATAGATGGCAAAATTTCTTTAGATTTTAACAAAATGATTTCTAGAAAAAATGATGTTGTTTCTCAGACTACTAAAGGAATTGAATTTTTAATGAATAAAAATAACATAAAAGTTTACAATGGTTTTGGATCTTTTATTGATAAAAATAATGTAAAAGTTGTTTCTGATGACAATGAAATTGTTTTAGAATCCAAAAATATAGTAATAGCAACTGGCAGCAAGCCTGCTTCTTTGCCTTTTATCAAGTTAGATAAAAATAGAGTTATTTCTTCAACTGAAGCTCTAAAATTAAAAGAAATACCTAAACATCTAATTATAATTGGTGGAGGGGTTATTGGACTAGAATTAGGTCAAGTTTATAAAAGATTAGGTGCTGAAGTTTCTATTATTGAATATATGGACAAAATTATTCCAACAATGGACTCTGGTTTGTCCAAAGAATTAACAAAGATTTTTAAGAAACAAAAGTTTAAAATACATACTTCACACAAAGTTACAGCTGTGGAAAGAAATGGTGATAATGTAAAAGTTACTGCAGAAGATAAAAATGGTGAACTTGTTGAGTTTAATGGAGATTATTGTTTGGTCAGTATTGGAAGATCTGCCTACACTGAAGGTTTAAACCTTGAAGCAATTGGTTTAAACACTAATGAAAGAGGTCAGATTGAAGTAAATGATAAATTGCAGACAATTTGTTCTAATGTTTATGCAATTGGTGATGTTGTAAGGGGTGCTATGTTAGCTCATAAAGCTGAAGAAGAAGGTGTTTTAGTTGCAGAAATTATTTCTGGCCAAAAACCTCATATTGATTATAATCTTATTCCTGGTGTAGTTTACACATGGCCTGAAGTTGCTTCTGTTGGTAAAACTGAGGATTATTTGAAAGAAAATAATATTCAATATAAAGTTGGTCAATTTCCAATGCGTGCTTTAGGTAGAAGTAGAGCAAGCTCTGATTTGGATGGTTTTGTTAAAATTTTAGCAGATAAAAATACTGATGAAATAATTGGCGTTCACATGATTGGTGCCAGATGTGCAGATTTAATTTCAGAAGCAGTAATAGCAATGGAATATAGGGCTTCGGCAGAAGATATTGCTAGAATATCACATGCTCACCCAACTTATTCTGAAGCAATTAAAGAAGCAGCTTTAGCTGCTACTGAAAACAGAGCTCTTCATATATAATTAATTCTATGTGAGGATCTTTATTATATTTGTGATAAATATTACGATATAATGTTAGATGAATTTAAGTCTCATTTACTGAGTAAATTACCATTTTTATTCAAAAGCAAAATTATTATCGCAACATCTTCAGGAGTTGACAGTGTTGTTTTGTGTGTATTGTGCAAAAAGTTAAAACTAGATTTTTCAATAGCACATTGTAACTTTTCATTAAGAGGAAAGGAAAGTGATTTAGATGCTAAATTTGCAAAAAACCTTGCAAAATCCTTAAATGTAAATTATTACTCAAAAATTTTTAACACAAAAAAATACAAAGATGAAAATTGTGTTTCAGTTCAAATGGCTGCCAGAGACTTAAGGTATGCATGGTTTGATAGTTTTTCTGATGTTTATGACTTCGTATTAACAGCTCATCACTTAGATGATCAATTAGAGACTTTTTTTATAAATCTTTCTAGAGGATGTGGTTTAGATGGGTTGTCTGGAATACCAGTTTTAACCGGAAATATTGTCCGCCCACTATTAAATTTTTCAAAGAATCAGATTTTAAATTATGCTAAAAAAAACAATATTAATTGGAGGAAAGATAGTAGTAATGATTTGAATGATTATTTAAGAAATAATATTAGAAATAATATAATTCCAATTTTTAAAAATTTGAATCCAAGTTTACTTAGAGGGTTTGATAATACTTTGTCATATTTGCAAGGTTCAAAATCTATTTTAAATGTCAAAATAAAGGAGGTGTTAGATCGTGTTTCGATTAAAAATACTTATCAAATTAAGTATGATATTAATAAACTGTTAGAGTTAGATAATTTAGATATTTATTTATATAATTTTTTTAATCAATATGGTTTTACAAATTTCTTTGATATTAAAAATATTATAGATTCTCAATCTGGAAAGTATGTTTTTTCAAAAACACATAGATTGCTTAAAGATAGAGAGTATTTAATTTTGGAAGAGATTTCTAATGTGTCTTTTAATCCAATTTATATAGATAATGACTTTTTAGATTTAGATTTTGACTACGGAAGTTTATCTTTTGAAATAGTTAGAGAGTTTAGACCTTCTTCGGCTTGTTCTGAAGTTTGTGTTGACTTCAATAATTTAGTTTATCCACTTAAGTTAGATGTATATAAAGCTGGAATGTGTTTTATTCCATTTGGAATGAAAGGAAAAAAAATGCTCAGCAAATTTTTAAAAGATGAAAAAGTTTCATTATTCGATAAATCGAGGTCGTTGGTTCTAATTAATGGTAATGATGAAATAATATGGGTTGTTAATCGTCGATTAGATGATAGATATAAAATAACCAGTTCTACAAAAAAAATATTAAAAATAAGTTTTAGCTAATTGTTATAATATTTTCACTTAAACCTATACTTTACACTAAATTTGTAATTGTCTCATAAATAAGTATATAGAACATTAATATAGATAAAATCTATAATGTATTTTATCTCATTAATAAATAATAAAAGAGAATTAAATAGATAATAAAAATAAATGATTGTAAGAATTTAATTCCAAATTAATTATTATTTAAAAAAAATAATACTATTAAAAAGCAAGTAATTTAATTTAAAAATCTTAATAGTTTCTTTAAACTTTTTAATTTTCCATCATAGGGAGCATATCGAGTGCTTATATCTAACCAATTACCTTTTTTAACAATAGGTTTTTGATGTGAAAATAATTTGTATCCAGATTTACCATGATATGCACCCATTCCACTTTCTCCAACTCCTCCAAATGGAAGTCTATGATTTCCAAATTGAATCATGGTGTCATTAATTACCCCACCTCCAAAACTTAACCTTTCAATTATATCATTATAAAATTCTGAATTTTCACTAAATACATAAAGAGCTAATGGTTTTTCATAATTATAAATTAATTTAAAAATATCTTCTTTATCGTTAAATTCTAGTATTGGAAGTATTGGCCCAAAAATTTCAACTTTCATTAAATCAGATTTTAAATCAGGATTATTAATTATTGTAGGAGATAAATATTTGTTATCAATATTGTAGTTACCTCCATAAATAATTTCCTGATCATTTAGCATAGAAATTAATCTTTGTGTATTTTGTTTATTAATAATTCTAGGATAATCCATTGAATCTTGTTGATTTTTTCCATAAGCTCTTTCTATCTCTAAAATTAATTCATCAATCAAATTCTTTTTAATAGACTTTTCGACTATTAAATAATCTGGAGCTATACATGTCTGTCCTGCATTAACAAATTTACCCCAGATTAATCTTTTTGCTGTAAGTTTGATATCTATATTTTTATCAATTATACAAGGGTTTTTACCTCCAAGCTCTAAAGTTAATGGAGTTAAGAATTTAGCAGCAGCTTTGGCAACAATTTTACCAACCTTTACGCTACCTGTAAAAAATATGTAATCCCAACGAAGCTCTAATAGTTTAGAGGCAACTTTTGAATCTCCTAAAACTACTTTTACATAATTATCTAAAAATATACTTGAAATAATTTCTTCAATTAATTTTGAAGTATGGGGGGAGTGTTCACTAGGTTTAATAACAACAGTATTTCCTGCTGCTATTGAAGAAATAAGTGGTAGTAAAGCCAATTGAAAAGGGTAATTCCATGGAGAAATAATAAGAGTGATTCCATATGGTTCTAAAAATAAATAATCCTTAGAGGGAAAACTTGCTAGAGTCGACTTCACCCTTTTCGGTTTACTCCATATCTTAAGTCTTTTCTTTATTAATTTTATTTCACTTTTTAAAATAGCAATTTCAGTTAAATAACTCTCAAAATTAGATTTGTTCAAATCTTTTTTAAGGGCTTCAAAAATTTTTGATTCGTTAGTTGTAATAGATGAGTCAAGTTTTTCTAGTGCTTGAATTCTTTTTTGTACACTTTTTGTTTCTCCAGAAAGAAAAAAAGTTTTTTGTTTATTAAAGAAATCTAAATTCATCATGAGAAACATTTAAATGCAAGAATTCCATATAGGGTCTTGTGGGGTTGGGCAAGTTAAATTAATATATTTTTTGGTCACAGGATGAATAAATTCTAATTTTCTAGAGTGTAGATTTATTCCAGCATTTTTATTACTTCTTTTAGCGCCATATTTTAAATCTCCTTTTATAGGAGATCCTATTGAACTTAATTGACATCTAATTTGGTGGTGTCTACCTGTTTTAAGGATTATTTTTAATAAATAATAGTTGTCAAGTTTTTTAGTTATTTCATATTCAAGAATAGACTTTTTTTTATCTTTACCTTCTTCAATTGAGCTTGTAGATTTATTATTTTTTGAATTTTTTTTAAGCCAACTAACAATTGTTCCGTGATCTTTTTTTGGTTTATTTTTTACAATTGCCCAATAAGTTTTTTTGATTTTTTTATCAACAAGCATTTTATTTAATCTTGACAATGCTTTTGAAGTTTTGGCAAAAATTATCGCACCGCTAGTGGGTCTATCAATTCTGTGGACTGTACCAAGGAAAACATCTCCAGGTTTTTTGTATTTAAATTTTATATATTTTTTAACATGGTCAAGTAGGGGAGTATCACCAGTTTTATCTCCTTGGACTATATCTCCACACCTTTTGTTTATTACAATGATATGGTTGTCTTCATGGAGAATCAATAAATTATCTTCATTGCTTCTGTTGTTCATTATAAACTAATACTGCTCTTCTTCGTTGGGAAAATTTTTAGTCTTTACGTCCTTACTGTACTGAGATATAGCTTTAGACATATCATCGTATAAACTTAAATATCTTCTTAAAAACCTAGGATTAAATTGTTTGGTCATTCCTAGCATATCATGTAAAACAAGTACCTGACCATCAACTTCACTACCCGCTCCAATACCAATCACAGGAATACTTAAGGTTTTAGAAATTGTAGCCGCTAATTTTGCAGGAATCTTTTCTAAAACTATTGCAAAGCACCCAACTTTTTCTAACATTTTTGCATCCTGAATTAATTTTGCTGCTTCAGCTTCCTCTTTTGCTCTAACTGTGTATGTTCCAAATTTGTATATAGACTGAGGGGTTAAACCTAAATGCCCCATAACTGGAATTCCAGCATTAATAATTCTTTTAATAGAATCTTTGATTTCTTTTCCTCCTTCAAGTTTGACTGAGTGTGCTCCACTTTCTTTCATGATTCTTATAGCTGACCTTAGAGCTTCTTTTGAATCACTTTGATATGTTCCAAAGGGGAGATCTACAACTACTAGTGATCTATTAACCCCTCTTATCACAGAAGAAGCATGGTATATCATTTGATCCAATGTAATCGGTAAAGTAGTTTCATGTCCAGCCATTACATTACTTGCAGAATCACCTACCAATATAATATCAATACCTGATCCATCAACTATTTGAGCCATAGTGTAATCATAAGCAGTTAACATGGAAATCTTTTCGTTCTTAGACTTCATATCAGTTAAAGTCTTGACAGTTATTCTTTTATATACTTCTTTGTGTATTGACATTGTGATTGATTTAAAGTGTAAAAGTAATAAATATATGCATAGTTAAAATTTATTTTTAAAAATTGTTTCCATCTTAAATCTTTACAAAAAATGACAAAATGGCATAATTATTGGTAAATAAATGACAAATTTGATAAATATTTCTATTGGCACAATCATTGAATAACAATTGTTGAATTAAAAAAATGAATTTAATAATTAAATAAATATAATATGAGTAAAATTATCGGAATAGATTTAGGAACTACAAATTCATGTGTCTCTGTTATGGAGGGAAATGAGCCAGTAGTTATTCCAAATGCAGAAGGTAAAAGAACAACTCCTTCAGTTATAGCATTTGTTGAAGGTGGTGAAATTAAAGTTGGTGATCCAGCGAAAAGACAAGCAGTAACAAATCCTA
>Ga0315320_10004918_pt1 | contig 10955 bp, 9 predicted proteins | sample M140m21515metaG_FD_203458 | JGI IMG/M metagenome (GOLD analysis project Ga0315320, IMG submission 203458) | Ammonia-oxidizing marine archaeal communities from Monterey Bay, California, United States - M1 40m 21515 | ecosystem: Environmental > Aquatic > Marine > Coastal | place: USA: California...
ATTTTGGGGTACGATTTTTGGTATCTTCAGGTCCATTACTAATTTCTTCAATTAATTCCTCAAATTCTTTGTCAACATTAGCGATATATTTTAATTCCTCTGGATTTGGTCTTACAAAATAGGCAAGATCTTGATAGGGAGATAAATTAGAATCTCTAACTAATGCTGGAACAGGTACTTCATAATCAACTTCTCCAAAAAAATCTTTGTATCTTTCGCCATCATCAATACTCACAGAACCAATGTCAGGAGGTGTCGCTGTGAGACCCAAAACAATTGGATCTCCAAAGTATTCTCTAATTTCGCTCAGAACTCTCCCCCAGTGTCCAAGCAGATGGTGGCATTCATCAAGAATTATCAATCCTATTCCGGTTTTCGTAAGGTTCTCTAGATTCTTTTTCGAAGATTCATGTAAAATCCATAAAGCATTTCCATGATTAGCAAAATCATCTCTCACTTGTTTTCTGTAAGAACTAAATCGTTGTATAAAATAATCTGGATTATTTTCCTTTAAGTCTTCTATCCAAGATTTAGAAGTTTCCACGCTATCTGCTTCATTTTCGGAAATTAATTTCTTAATCCATATATCCATTGCCGCATCATTTAGATTTTTATCTGCACGTTTTGGGAGAGTTACTGATTGATATGTAAGAGAAGTTAACAATCCAGGAGACTTTGTATCAGTAAGAATTTGTTCTTCTTTCCCATCTAAATTAAATAATTCTTTAGCTCTTGCAACCCATTGTGCTTGAATTGCAGAATTAGGGCTTAAAACGAGAGTGGGTAGCCTTACTAAATCAGACCAAGTATATAGTCCAAGTACTGTTTTCCCAGAACCCGGCGGTGCAACAATATGCAGATTTTTTTCACCCGCTTCTAATTGTTCGCGGATTATTTCTGATGATGCTACTTGTGAAGGGCGCAATTTTCCAGAGAAACCGATTTCCCCGAAGTTAACCATAATTTTCTCTAGTATCTCTATGATAAAGATGTATTGACTGCTATGTGCTGATTCTGTCGGTTGTTACTTTCTTTCAAGCAAAGATTGACGACAAATGACCTCTTGGAACAATCATGGACACCTCTGAGGTCGGAATTAGAAGAGTAACAAATACTCGATTAATTGATCATGACGGTGTAGTAAAATATGGTAATTTTTTATTGCATGAGGACGGTAGCTTTACCCAGAGCAACGGTGATGAAGATGTCATTGAAGTAATTGATGGCTCAATGCGACTTATCACTCGCTCTTTTCAGAATTGGCATACTCATTTACCCATGGTTCTTAACAGAGGGATGGGAGAGGGTTTACCATTAATGGAGTGGTTAGAAAAATCAATATTTCCTGTCGAGAAATTTCTAACACCAGAATTTGTTGAAATTGGAACTCGTGCAGCAGCGGCAGAACTGATATCGACTGGAACTACCTTTGCTTGTGATATGTATTTCCACACTGAAGTAATTGGAGAGACACTAGCGAAAACAGGTCTAAGAGCGGAATTATGTGGTCCAATAACTGATGGCTTAACTCCAAATTTCAAACCTGGTTCAGGGGATGCATTGAAACATATGCGGGCCCTAATCAAAGAAGGCTCATCTCGTCCAGACAGGATATCATATGGTATAGGCGCTCATTCAGTTTATGTCTGCAGTGAAGAAACTCTAAGAAAAGCCTCAGAAGTTTCGAAAGAAACTGGTTGTAAATTGAGTATTCATACTTCAGAGACTCGTAAAGAGGTTGCAGATTGTCACACATTAACGGGAATGTATCCAATAGAATATCTCGATTCCCTCGATTTCTTTTCAGATGGCAATACTGTTTGTGCTCATTGTGGATGGGTTACAAAAAAAGAAATGAGAATATTGGCTAAACATGAGGCTCATGCAGTTCATTGCCCTACTTCTAACCAAAAATTAGCCTGTGGAGGTACTCTTTCTTATCCTGCTATGATAGAAGCAGGAGTCGATGTTAGATTGGGGACTGATGGTGCTGCTAGTAACAATAGTCTCGACATGCGTTCTGAATCTAAAGCGGCGAGTCTGGTTCAAAGACATGATCATTGGGATGCGAGAATTCTAGACCCTATCGAAACTTGGAAATTAGCCACTAAAGGCTCAAAAGATTGGATTACCTGGAATCTTGATGACATTCGTATGCGCCCTATTGGCCGAGATAATCGTAGAATCCTCGCCAATACGATATATTCTGGTGGAGATGTTTTAGATGTTTTTGTGGGTGGAGAAGCTATTCGCCGAGATGGAAAAACTCTAACTATTGATGAGTCCAAGGCCTGCAAAGACATTGAAAATGCTGCGATTGATTATTATTCTGAAATCTGAATAAATCACTCTGCTTTTGAGACGTTGATGGCATTTGGACCCTTAGGACCTTCTCCAACTTCGAACTCAACAGAGTCCCCATCTTTAATTTCGCCTTCAACTTGAGTATAATGAACAAACAGGTCTTCACCATCTTCCTGTTCTATAAATCCAAATCCTTTTTTCTGATTAAACCACTTGACTGTACCTTGAGCCATATTACCCAACGCGCTGACCATACTACTTCAACTAGTGTACTCCAAGATAACAAAATTACCTATATTTTAATGATTGGAGTCATTTCAAATTTTGATTTCTCGAACTTTGATTTCTTTGAGTGCTTTTCTTACATGACCAGTAACTCCCAACTGGCTAGTGTGGACATAAATTATGATTCCTTTCGGGTCAACAATTAACGTAACTCTAGCAGGAAGAAAACCTAAATTTTTTTTCAGTTTCAAGCGTTCTGCAAGTATGCCTCCTTTATCGCTCAATAGAGAATACTGAAGATTATGTTTCTCTTTGAATTTTTTATGTGAAGATACTGAATCAGAAGAGACTCCAAAGATCCGGACTCCAAGATTATTAAATTCTTCATATTTATCTCTAAATGAACAAGATTGTAGTGTACACCCCGGAGATTCGTCCTTTGGATAAAAAAATATTACACTCCATTTTCCATTTATATCTTCTTCAGTGATAAATTTTCTCTTTTCATCATACAAGTTAAACTCTGGAAATTTAGTATTTACTAAATATTCATGAGTATCTTTCATTCAACTATCTCCACTTACCTAATGAATCTCTTAGGGCATCTTCAAGATCACTATGAATAAATTCATAACCTGATTCTTCCAGTCGATGTGGTAAAACTCTCTGCCCATCAATTAGGAGATGTTTAGCAAGTTCACCAAATAAGATTTTCATTGAAATCCCAGGTATTGGAGCGATTGCAGGGCGTCTGAGTACCTTACCAAGTGTCTTTGAGAAAACTTTTTGCATACAAGGATTAGGAGCAGTCAAATTGTAAGCACCTTCGCAATCACGATTCATCATTAAATGATGAATGGCATATATCTCATCATCAAGAGAAATCCATGACATCCATTGTTTTCCACCTGCAAGGGGGCCACCACCACCCATTTTCCATGGAAGTAACATACGCCCTAGAGCCCCGCCCGTGGCTGCCAATACAATACCATTTCTAGTATTGATAACCCTGATACCTGCTTCTCTTGCAGAATCCGCATATGATTCCCATTGAATTACTGTATCTGTCAGGAACCCTTTCCCCGGTTCACTTTTTTCTGTCAATTCTTCATCTCCTCGATTCCCATAGTAACCTACAGCACTGGCCACAATAAATGCTTCAGGCTTCTTTACCAGCTTACTCATGGTGTCAGAAAGTAATGTTGTACTATCTTTCCTAGAATCAATAATTAATGCTTTTCTCTTTTTACTCCATCTTTTATCTCCAATCCCTGCACCCCCTAGATGTATAATTACATCAAAACCTTCAATATCTTCTGGATTTAGAATGCCTTTATCTGGTTTCCAAGTTAGTTCTTTTGCTCCTTCTTTGGCCGGTCTTCGTACAAGTCTCCATACATCATGTCCGCCAGTATCTAAGAAAGCAACTAATTGTGTCCCTATCAATCCAGATGAACCGGCAATCAAGATTCTTTTTCTTGATTCATTAAGATATTTTTTATGCTCATTCATATCTCTTTGTAATCTTAGTTCTCTTGCTTTGAACATAGAAGATATTCTTCCTGTAACTAACGATCCTCCAAGTATTTTATCAACTAACATACCCAATGGTCCAAATGGTACACTGTATTTTACATCATCAACAACTGTTGTAACCCCATCTTTTTCAGTCAAGTAGTGATCATGATCCCATTTCCAAAAAGGTCCTTTAACCATTGTATCAGCGAAATAGTTTGGCTTATCATATCCTGTATGTTCAGCAACCCAAGTCATGTTTACAAACGGTAGCCCGGGAGCAGGAAATCTGAACACTCTTTGAGATCCAACCTCCAGAGAGTCATCTGCCCGAACTTCTTCTGCAACTTCCCAAGGAGGCATTAATCTTCTGAAAGACCCTTCATGTTCAAACCAATCAAAAGTGGACTCTATATCTGCATTTACAACAGTTTCATGTTTATAATTAGTCATTCAATCACCCAAATTTTGCTAAGGTAATATTTTCATCCTTTGCATATTTTTGAAGATAATTTTTTAATTTTAATTTTCTGTAGGCAGATTCAGAAGACATATACCTCACTTTACCAAATATTGGTCTTTCTGGACCCCACGCTCTATCATGTCTTCCAAGTACCCAAAATATTCCTGTATATGAGTTCGGATCTCTTCCATCAAGAGCCCACTTATCATTTATGTAGATCATATTTTCAGCTGCAATCTCTGGACTTGGGGACCACTCTAAGATTTTTTTACCCCACAACATTCTCATGTAATTGTGCATTTGACCAGTTCTCAATAGTTCTCTTTGTGCAGCATTCCAGATTTCGTCATGAGTCTCTGCTCTTTCTAATTCTTCTAATGAATATATGGTTCTATCGTCATTGAGGTGCTCTTTCATGGATAATTTCGCCCAGTTAGGTATGGTTTCTACAGTTGCATGATCTTCTCTGTTGTAAGCAAAATTAAATCCTAGTTCTCTCCATGTAATGATTTGGTCTAGGAATGATTCTGACGATTCAGAAACACCCCACCATCCACTCCTCGTACCTTTGCCAGTATCTTCATGATTCAATGAATCAGGGCCCCAATTTTCTCTTTTTAGTACGTTTTGAATTATTTCATAAGAGGAAATATGACCAAAGTGAAGCCAAGGAGAAAGTCCACTAACTGCAGGCTTGTCTGGATTATTTCTATCTGTACTATATTTATTCAATCTGTAATTTAGGAATTCCTGTAAACGAATCCTTGCTTCATTAACTCCGCCTTTAGTAGTATTTACTGCTGGAACTGTATGATCTACTGGAAACTCTACCATAGCTTGATTTCCAACTTTTCCTCCTTCTGCAACCCTCCAGAGCCATTCCAGAGGTGTCGCTTCAAAGCCTAGGTCACTTTTCAGATCATTAATTATTTCTTCACTGACTCTTAAATCTCCTTCTATGTGTCGAACAGGATTCTTTTCAGGAACAGTTTGAAAAGCATCTAAAATATTTTTTTGAACATATTTTCTAAAAGAGTATGCTGTAATGAATTCTTTTTCCGCCCAATTCATAGGAAAAATCCCATTTGAATCCACAGCGTCTACACGAACTTGTAGATTTCTGCCAGCCGCATCTCTAATCTTACTTGGAGTGTAAGTAGGATAATCATCGATAATAACACAAACAGATCTTTCAGATAATGAAGATAACATTTTGCCCCCAGCTTTCTGTTTGATTTCAACCCAAGGGATGTAAGAAACAGAGTTTTCTTTGAATTCATCAATATTATCCATAATTCCTTGAACCATGAAAGACAATATTCTATCATTGGCGAATTTGTGTGTTATGGATACTGCTTCTACGACTAATATTGGTTTTTTCAGTGTATTTGATAATGTAACTGCGTGCTGAAGTGATGCGTTGAAAGAGAATCTTCTACATGATGTCATCCAATATAAAATAAAATCACCATTCTCATTTAATGGACGATTATTCATCGTTCTCACACGAGACTCTGTGAGTTTTGATGATGAGTATAAGCGGGACATTCAACTTCTCACCTAGTCCTTAGCATATAACCAAGTGTTTTCAAAAAACAGTCTAAACAAACATTACTTCATAAGTGAGTAAGCCGAGGCGTGCTTATGACCATCCAAGTCAAAAACTCGCATATCACTAATATTAAAAATGTGGAATCAGATGCCTTTTTACCTACAGAAAGTGGAGACTTTAGAATCGCAGTCACATCTGATGAAAGAGGAATGGAACATGCATTGTTGTATGTGGAAGGCTTTTCACAATCTGTAAATCCTTTAGTCCGTATTCATTCAGAATGTCTCACTGGAGATGCATTTCATTCTTTGAAGTGTGATTGTGGTGCACAGCTAAAGAAATCTATGGAATTAATTCAAGAAGAGGGAGCAGGAGCAATCGTATACCTGAGACAAGAAGGAAGAGGTATAGGTTTAGAATCGAAAATTCAGGCATATGCTTTACAAGATAGAGGGTATGATACACTTGATGCCAATCTTGCACTAGGTCTGCCTGCAGATGCTAGAGATTATGAAATAGCAGCAACAATGCTAAAGAAAAAAGATGTTACTAAAATTCGCCTCATGACCAACAATCCTTTGAAAGTAAAAGGATTAAGAGATAACGGAATCGAAGTCTCTGATAGGGTATCTCACATCAGTGGATTGTGTGAATCAAATAGAGACTATCTGAACACTAAAAAAATTAGAATGGGTCATCTTCTCGACCTAGAGTAAGTATTTTAGCAAAATCAAAGGAGATGGGCTTATGGTAGTGTCAGTGGGAGAGAAAGCACCGGATTTTACATTGTTAGATAGCGATTCTAACGAATTTAACTTTTCAGATCTAGATGGTGAATGGAAAGTCATATTCTTCTATGCAAAGGATGGCTCTCCGACTTGTAAAAGAGGTTGTCTCAGTTTCAAGGAGCAATATGATCTATTCCGCTCCCTAACTCCTCCTGTAGAAATAATTGGAATCAGTCAAGATACATCTTCAGATCACAAAGAATTTAAAGAGGAATTAGAATTACCATTCCCTCTACTTTCTGACCCAGAAAGATCGGTTGCGGACTTATTCGAAGTACCTGTTTATCTTGGACAATTTCCTGCTAAATCCTCTTTTGTAATCGGCCCAGATAGAGAAATTCATTATGTCTATGATTGGTTATTCCGTCCTAGAAACCATGTGGCTAAAATTTTGGCTGCAATGAGCGACGTTACAGAACGGAGAGAATTTTAATGAGTTGGGAAGTTATCTTGAGTGATGCAGGATTGAATGAAAGAGAAATTAAAGCTGTTTTGGTTCTTTCAACTAAGTCAAATCTAAAGGCAAGTGAACTGGCTAAAGAATTAGAAACGACCCGTTTAGACGCTTATAATTCCTTAGAAAAATTACAATCAATAGGTTTGGTGAAAACGACTGCAGACAGACCGATGAGATTTTCCTGCCCTCCTATCACTGAAGCAGTAGAACATCTTATTGGAATTAGAAAATTACAATTACAAAGGATTGAACAGGCATACGAAGAAGTCCAAGTAAATCCTAGTACGCTTAAATTCAATGAATCAGTTGAGGAAAGTACAGATATTAATCCAAAGTTTGCTGTATTGAAAGAACGAACTCATATAATGAAAAGAATAGAAAAGATGGCTGATGATTCTACGCAAAATTTAATTTTATTGTTGGGCAAATTCGGAATTCTCCATCTTTGCAGGAGTCCTGCCATCACAGCAGTAAATAACGCCGCTAATAGGGGAATTAATATCAGAGTAATAGGACAATTAGACCGCCGTACTTTACGTTTTTATGGGGATTTACACGATTTGATTGAAGTTCGACATACTGATAATTTAGAGGCTCAAGGGGCTTTGATGGATAATTTGGAAACTATACAGTACCTAAACATGGAAGAGAACCCAGTAGGTAGAGGTAAAGAAGACGCCGCCCTAGTTATCGAATCTCCTGACTTTTCAAATTCATGGGCTAATCTTGTGGAATCAATTTGGTCGGAGGGAGTACCTCTCGATTCGGCTTCTAAGAGATACACAGAAAATAGAATTGTTGACCCTCTAAGATTGACGTTTGAGAGCGGCTCATTCTTAGAGAAAATTAGAGAAATTCTTGATGTTAATGATGATCTACCTACTGAAGACACTCCATTCGATCCTGAATCAATTCTGAATGCTGGTATGGAAATTAATCAAGCAAGAAAAAAATTAGAAACTGGTGGAGTTCAAAGCCTCGCTGCTTTCGGAATTGATATTGAAACTTTATTGAGACAAGTTGGAATGAGAATTGGCGAAGAATTATCATTTTCTATGAAGGACATTAAAGGCGATGTTGAATACCTGAATGAAATAATGGATTGGTGGGAATATTCAGGTTTAGGTAAACTGACTTACGATATCGACCCTGTGTTTCATATTGAAGTTCACCTTGAACAACAAATGTCAGAAGAAAGTTTACCATTATGGGCTTTAGATGATGGCATTATTGAAGGATCTATTATGTCGAGATATGAATCAAGAGACGGTATTGAAGTAGTTAGGATACTTGGAGATTCTTCAAATAGTTTCCATAGTAGATATGAAATAATCATGAATTAATTTTTTTTAAATCTTCATAGATATAAATCATTGGGAGATTCATTATACTCTATCCCTATTCCGATTAAAATATGGTACTAAAACCCGATGATTATGATTTTGGAGATGTCTCGAATTATTCTTTTGCAAACAACATAACTTGTAGAAATGATGAAACCCGTAAGATGTATATTCTTGCACATGGACACATGTTAAATTATAATCACGAAGAAGCAATTGCATGTTTCATGAAATGTACTGATTTAGATCCTGATTGTGCTATGGCATGGTGGGGTATCGCATACTGTCTGTCTTCAAATTATAATTGGTCTCCTGGTCTTGGTTCAGGTCATGACCCTATTCAAAAAGCCATGTCTCTCAAAGATAAATGTACAGAATTGGAACAAGATCTAATCAGTGCTTTAGCAGAAAGACATTCTGAAGAAGCTCGTGATGCCGCAGATCCTTCAGTCTTAAACATGGGAAACAGTCCTGAATTAAATATTGCTTTCGCAGATGCTATGGCTCCTCTTTATGAGAAATACAAAGGGAACTTAGATGTAACAGCAATTTATGTCGAGGCTTTAATGAATTTAAAAGCATGGCAACTTTGGGATAAGAATACAAAAACTGGTGAAATAACTCCTGCAGATGATAATACCTTACTACTTGTAAAGGTTCTAGAAGATGCGTTCGAAGGTAGTGATGAAGCAAAAGTTCACCCTGCAATATGTCACTTATACTGTCATGCATTAGAGCTTTCACCTTTTCCCGAAAGAGCACTTCCTGCTGCCGATGTTCTCCGCACAAGAATGCCTGGTTTAGGGCACTTAGTTCACATGCCATCTCATATTGATGCTTGGGTAGGACAGTGGAAAGAAGCTATAGATTGTAATATTGCAGCGGTTGAAGCCGATGATCGCTATGTTGAAATAACAGGTAATGAATCACAATTTTATAAATTTTATAGAATGCACAATCATCATTTCGTAGTTTGGTGTGCTATGTTCGATGGTCAATATGGGACAGCTCTAAAATATGCACGTAAGGCAGTTGAAACACTCCCTGCTGGTGACGCAAATTCAGGTGTTCAGTTCATGTTAGCAGGAGTAATACCAATGGGTGCTATTTTCCTTGAATCCTATGTTACAATGCCATGGCACGTAATGATTAGATTCGGTAAGTGGGATGAGATTCTTAATGAGCCATTACACACAGATAAAGATGTATTCCCAGCAGCAATTGCTACTCAGCATTATGCAAGAGGGGTCGCTTATGCATCTATGGGAATGGTGCCAGAAGCAGAGGCTGAACAAGTTTTATTCAAGGAAGCATTACAAAATCCAGCTCTAGCAGGCCGAGTACTTCATAACAATTTGATGTACCAAGAACCAAGTGATGGCCCCTGCATTCTTTTAGTCAATGACGCAATATTAGACGGAGAAATTGAGTATCGTAGGCAATACCTTGCAAAAGAAAGTGGCCAAGACGCTGATTTCACTGTAGCATTCGATCACCTGCGTCGCGGAGTAGATCTTTCATTGAATCTTGCATATAACGAACCTTGGGGTCAAATGCAACCAGTACGCCATATTCTTGGAGCGTTACTTCTAGAACAAGGAGAAGTGGAAGAAGCAGAAGAAGTATATCGTGCAGATATAGAACTTTGGAAAGATAACATGTGGGGTCTTCTAGGACTCAAGTTATGTCTAGAAGCTAGAGGAGATACTTCTGGCGAGTTAGAAAAAGTAACTTCTCAATTTGAGGAAAGAAGTTCCCGAGCAGATATTATTCCTGCTAAGACATGTTTCTGTGCTCAAGATAGTTTAGACGAAAGTTGCTGTTAATGACGGGAACTAATTTACAGTAGAAATTGGATGTATTTTTTCTATGGATGGATACGACCCATTATATTAGTTAGCGCTTACTAGTATATGTGAGACTACTGACTTTCTTGTTTTTCATGCGTGAAATCTTGAAGAAAAAACCAGCTGATTTGGACTGGATTCAGAAACAAGGATTACTTTCAGTTAAGTTAGCACAGATTTTTGCTCTCAGATCAGATTTGATTGGTGTTGAAAAATGTAGGCAACTACAACAATTGTATCAGCATGCGGCTAGTATCCCAACTGAAGATGTGTTTGCTAACCTTGAATCCAGAGCCCCTGAAGGTTTCTTTGATGCATTTGAGAACATTGAGAAAATGCCCTTAGCAGCAGCATCTGTTGGCCAAGTACATAGAGGAAAATTAAAAACAGGCGAAGAAGTAGTAGTTAAGATAATTAAAAATCAAAATTCTAAAACATTTAGAAGAGATGTCGAGAGGATG
>Ga0315320_10004919_pt1 | contig 10955 bp, 10 predicted proteins | sample M140m21515metaG_FD_203458 | JGI IMG/M metagenome (GOLD analysis project Ga0315320, IMG submission 203458) | Ammonia-oxidizing marine archaeal communities from Monterey Bay, California, United States - M1 40m 21515 | ecosystem: Environmental > Aquatic > Marine > Coastal | place: USA: California...
CAGAAGGTGAAGCCCTAGACTTAGTTCAATTTAGATCATTTATCGAATTTGTAAATAATAATTCAATCAAAAAGGTACATTTGCTTTATATGAATATTGAAGGTAGCGAATACCAATTAATGAAACACATCATTGAGACAAATTTTATAAAAAATATAGATCATATTCAAATTCAATTTCATAATTATGTAGATGGTTCAAAAAAACTAAGAAATCAAATTCGCAAAGAATTAAAAAAAACTCATAAGTGTAAGTTTAATTTTCCCTTTATTTGGGAAAGGTGGGATAGGATAATTTGATTTTTCTTTAAATGTTAAATTATTCCTTGGTTTAAAAAAATCATATTAGCTATAAAAACTTAAAAAATTTCAAATCACTTTTGCTCATATCTTCACTTACCACTCAAGACACTCATAACGCCTGTATATAATGAGCGATATTGAACAATAAATAGATTAAACTAATGCTAGGTTACAAGGTTTGCCCTTATCTGAAAAACAAGGGGTCGGCAGTTCGATTCTGCCTCTGGCCACTTATGAAATATATCGAAAAAGCTATATTTTTTTTTGTTAAGTCAATTTTAAAATCCTTCAGTTTTCGTAAAAAAGGTGATTTAGAATTCATACAACGTGTAGTAGATTACGGTAACAATTTACTTGGAAAAGGTTCTTTGGGTACTCAAAATAAAAAAGAAATTGTATTTGTAAGTAAATTTATAAATGAAAAACCAAAAATTATAATTGATGTTGGAGCTCATGAAGGAAAATACAGCGAGGAACTTTTAAAAAATTTCGAAATAGAAAAATTATATTTATTTGAACCAAGCAAATATTCATTTAATAAACTTGTTAGCAAATTTCAGAATAATAAAAATGTTACCTTGGTAAATAAAGGCCTCTCCGATGCAGATGGATGGGTATCTTTGTATGCACCAGAACAAGGATCAGTCTTTTCAAGTATTTATAAAAGAAATTTAGACCATTACAATGTTCAATTTTCAAAAAAAGAAAAGGCACAAATGATTTCTTTTGATAGTTTTTACAAATCTAAATTAAATAACGAAGTGATTGATTTATTAAAACTTGATGTAGAAGGTAATGAACTCTTAGCTCTTAAAGGTTTATCGAAGTCAATAGAATATATAAAAATTATTCAGTTTGAATTTGGGGGATCTAACATTGACTCACGAACTTATTTTCAAGATTTTTATTATTTCTTCAAAGAAAACAATTTTGATATTTATAGAATGAGACCATATGGACTTACAAAATTAAATCACTATTTTGAGAACGATGAGGTATTTCGTTATTCTAATTTTATAGCTTTGAATAATAGATTTTATAATAATTATGAAAAAAGTAATTACTAACTCAATTTTAAAAATTTTGTATATACGTTAACACCTTGTCAGAGACGAAGCATCTAAATTATTTAGACGTTAATTAATAAAAAATTTCCCTTTTTTTTCAGATATATCAAAATTATGAAATCCCCAATTCTCATGATTACGATAGGCTTGAAATTTAATTTCTCCAACTCTCTCTATTTTGTTGTGATCAAATGATTGTATGCTATTCTCTAACTTTTTTGGATAAATCCCATGTAAGATTAAATTTACTAGAAGTTGACCATCTCTAGCAGTCTGTCTAAAGTTTAAACCCGTAGGATTTTCCAGATCTTCATAATATCCTGATGCAATTTTAATAAAATTATCCCTGTGAGACATAGTAAAGTCACCAGATGCAGGGGTTCCTATTAAGTCATAAAAATTAGGGTTAATATTAAATTCTTCATTATTCATATTCAAACCTATGTCAAGTATGTGTCGTTTCTTAAATAGGGTATTTTTAAATTTATTAAATCCTTCAGAAGAATCATAGAAACTCATCCCTTCTGCAAGCTTTTTAAAGGAAGGGTCAATATCTATTCTGCTATGTGGTCGAAAGTAATAACTCTTAGAATCAGATTTCAGCACATTACTCACTTCCTTAACTAATTTCTTTGAAAGCAAACCATCGCTATTTATTACTAGTATATAATCACCAATAGCATTTCTAATTCCTACATTTTTTGCAAAGTACTCATTAAATCCATTTTTATTAAGATTCATTTTCTCTACAGCAGATCCCTCAACAATAATATTTTTTATATTTGGATGATCTAACATATTTTCCAACAATGGATTTTTATGCAGATATTTTCCATCAAGAGGACTCCAGTCTATAACAATGTACTCAAAATCAAATTTCAAATATTTCAGAAAAAGATTAAGATTAGTTTCAATTGATATTTTTGTTCTCTCGATATTTTTTAGAGGGGTGAAGCCTAAATTATATATTCCTTCATTTGCATCATCACCATAGTTATCATCTCTTGAAGCAGCAACGATGGATATTTTATTAACCATATTATTTAAAAAGCTTTTAGATATGCTGAGTATGCTCTTTTTGCTTTTTCTGGCAACTCATATTTACCATTTATAAAATCTAGAGTGTTTCTATAGCCAATTATTTCCCACTCTAAATTAGTTATTAAATCTTGCTCATTTCTATCTTGAAATACTGATGCTTTATTGTAAATTAAAGAATCCTTAAATTTTTGTTGGAGTAAATATCCTCCCCATATATCATCCATTCTCCCTACGTGAGGAATCACCATATAAAACGGAATTACAGATCTGTGAAAAAAAGTATTCTGAGAATTAAACGGGCTTAATTTGGTACTTGAATACGGTTCAGTTATTTTGTACTCTACCATAGGCATTTTACTCAATCTACATATGGCATCTATATCTGGATCTCCATCCCATAAATCAGCTTGGATAAGAACTTTTCTTTTCTTTTTACCTATATTAACTACATCATTTTTGTTTTTTAATAATTGAATTGGATATCCCCTGTGCCATAAATCATTTCTCTCAGTAACACTTAGAGGGTCAAAAACCTGAAGTGGAGTATTGTATGTTGTCACTTCTACTTCTTTATTAATATATAAGTTTTCTCCCCAAGTACTTTTTGGAATATTATCATCATCGACAGATGCAATAACTTCGTAACCTTCGTTATATGCAAATAGAAAGCCAAGATTCCTTCTCTGAATAGTATTCCATCCAATTGAGTCTGACAGATCTTTATTTAAGGACTCTTGTTCCTCTGTTGTTATATACCGACAATTTATATCCTTGTATTCATTTTCAGGAGTTTTTAAATCTCCTACTATGATTAAATCCCAATTTTTAAGATTACAAAATTTTAAAGTAGCTTCTGTTGGCGGTTGTATAGTTGTAGTTACAATTGCATTATTCATTTCTTTAATACTTCTTTTTGTATCCAATCGTAGGTTAGCTCTATTCCTTTTTGGAGAGTATAAGAGTAATCCCAGTCCAATTCTTTTCGAATCAAATCATTGTTGGAATTTCTACCTCTGACCCCTAAAGGTCCATCAATATGGCTAATTTTAACATTTTTGTTTGCAACCTTGCAAACTATCTCAACAAGTTGATTTATACTCACCATCTCTTCTGATCCAATATTAATTGGTTCCTTATATGATGAATTTACAAGCCTGTATACACCTTCTAAGCAGTCTTCAATAAACAGAAATGACCTAGTTTGATTACCATCACCCCATATTTCAATCATGTCACCATTTTTAACTTCAGCGACTTTTCTACACATCGCAGCAGGAGCTTTCTCTCTACCACCCTCCCAAGTTCCATAAGGACCGTAGATATTGTGAAATCTTGCTATCCTCACATCCAAAGCATAATCTTTCTGATACGCAAGATATAACCTTTCTGACATGAGTTTTTCCCAACCATATTCGGAATCAGGATTAGCTGGATAAGCGAATATTTCCTTTAGACTAACATCAGCGGTCTCCAGTTGCAGCTCTTCAGGGTAAATGCATGCAGAGCTAGAGTAAAAAATAGTTGGGTTATTTCTATATTCTTTATATTTTACAATTGTATTTAAGACATTGAGATTAATTGACAATGAATTACTCATTATGTCCGCATCATTTTCGCCTGTAAAAATAAAGCCAGCACCACCCATGTCTGCAGCTAATTGAAATATATACTGAAATTCATAATCTGAATCTAGAATAACTTCTTCAACAAATTCTTTTTGTCTCAAATCACCCTGATAAAATTTAATACAGTTGGTTTCATCAAATTCTGGATACTTTAGATCTGCACCAACTACTTCAAAATCTTTCTTAATTAAATAATTGCATAGGTGATTTCCTATAAAACCACCAGCACCTAAAACTAAAGCTTTTTTTTTCATATTTTTAATTTACTCAAATTGCAATATGTAATTGTAACATCTGATTCTCAGATTAAAAATTTAACCTTATTATTTTAAAAGTTTCCAATTTTTAATATTAATTTTATGGAAACATAAAATAGGTCGATTTATCACAATACATAGTTAAATGAAGCTTTGACAATTACGGATACATAATTATAGGCTATTATCATCAACGCTGATCTAAGCAGAGGTCGAATATATAAGTTAGAAAATCCTTTTCAACTTCATCAAAGCGATAATTGTTTAGTAAGTGATTCAAGTTGTAATTCTTTTCATCGTAAGGAATACTTACATTGGTAAATTGTCCTAATATCAACTCTTCTTTTTTGAGATAGCCGATTTTTATTAGATTATTGATATCTTTAACTTGATTTCCTAATACAGATATTTTACCTTTTTGCCTACCTGATAAAGAGGATCCATCAGGATAGATCAAGATGGGAGGATCAGCAATTACTGTTTTTAAATTCAGATTGTTAAGAATTTTAGATCCATTAAGTTCAAACTCCCAAGGATTTTTTATGTTTTCTAGTATTGTAACTAATATGTCTTTTCTCCAAATTGACCATTGAGTTATTGCTGAATACATTGCATCCGGTTTAAGATAATTAAAGCCATCAGAATTTATAATATAATTTTTATTTAGCTGATTAGATGTAATACTCAATTGGACATTTGCAATGTTTGCTGAATCCTGCATTTTTAGAATAAATTTTCTTAATTGATCTTCTTTTAACTTTTTCGTCAAAAGATAATCATCAAGACCAAAAATTAAAATTTCTTCATCTAAGTTTTTAAAAAATTTGGCCAAATTTTTACCCCAACTATTTACACCACCATATCTAAGGTACGAAAGCATTGTGTAGCTACTATTAAAAATTTCACCTTTAAAACTTCCATAATTCAAAAATGTAGTTTTTATACTATTAGGTATATATTTGTTGATTAAATATCCAGAGGCAGATATTATTTTCTTTGAGTCTTTGTACCCAACTAAGTAAGCGTTAATGTTTTTCATAAATTAAAGTAATTATTTAATTCATCAACAGTGTCGACCGCACACCATGATTCAGTTTTTAATTTTGACAATATTAGTTTACGTTCTTTTATTAAGCGAGTCCAAAGGTTCTGAAATGTTGAGAAATTTTGATCATACTTTTGTATTTCATAAATATTGAGAATCTGAATTCCTGATAAAATAATGTTTGATTTTACATTTTTTCCTATTTCAATCACTTCGTTTTTTTTTGAACTAACTTTGTCCGCTTCTTCGGCAAATTCTTTAACTCCCACAAGAAGATTTTTTTCGCCACTGTTATAATATTCTTCAATCAATTTTTCTAAATTTATTTCAAGCATGTTATCGGAGGTACACACTATTAAAGGACCTGAGTAGTTTTTAAATTCATTTGAATTTATCCAAAATGCATTTTCTTTACTTTTACCGTATATGTATTGATTTACTGAGTACATTTTTAACGCATGTAACATAAGCTCTTTTTTATAACCAATAGTTACTGTAATATCATCAGTAATTGATCTCATAAAGTTAATCTGGTTTAAGAGTAGGGAGTTTTTTAATGAGGGCAGTAATGGTTTAGGAGTTGATTCTGTCAAAGGAAGCATTCGAGTACCTTTTCCAGCAGCAAGAATTACAGCTTTAACAGCCATCAAAGAAATTCTTTTGGAGGTCTTTCAAGGATTAATTTTCGAATCTCTTCAGTATTTAGTTGTTCACAACTTATTGAGGAATAAGCTTCTTTAAGGTCCGTAGACTCTTCTCTTCTTTTTTCATCTAAAAGAAAATATTTCTTTTTTTGTAATTCAATTTCTTTTGTGTAGCTTGACTCAGTTTCAGAGATTAGAAGTTCGTATGGCCTGTCGCCTTTTCTAGATTCTATAGGTTTCCAGTTTGTATTATATATTTCACAAAATTCATCTAGAATTCTTTGAATTTTTACACCTTTCATGGGATATGAAAGAATCTTTCCGCTTACAATTTCTGAATTATTAAGAGATGTTTTTACCAGATTTACTGCATCATTAATTGAAAAGAAAAATCTACTCATATCAGGACCTGTTGATTCTATTACCTGGCTGTTATTTGCCATATTATGCCATATTGGAAATACAGAACCAGTACTCCAGGTTACATTTCCATATCTGACACAGGTAAACCTTGTCGACTTTTCATCATCCATAGACGTAAATAATTTTTCCATGACAGATTTTGATAAACCGTAGATATTAGCAATTGGTGCTGCTGCCTTATCTGTAGAAATACCAAGAACATGTTTCACATTATTTTGGATTGAAGACCTTAAGATATTTTGGCTACCTGTTATGTTTGTGTCTATACACTCATTTGGAAACTTTTCAGATATATTAACAAATTTTGTTGCTGCTGCATGGACTATAGTTTCAGGTCTTAATTTATTAATTATTTCATCTATTGAAAAAAAGTTAGAAACATCACTAGGCGCACTCTCAACATTTAATAGATTAGAAGCATGTTGAAGTTGTTTTTGATTTCTAGATGTAAGAATTATTTCATAATCTTTTTTTAACTCATTTGCTAAATTTTTTCCAAGGAAACCACTTCCACCTGTAATTAAAAGTTTTTTTTTCATAGTTTTGATTATAACTCTTAAAATAATTCTAATTCACAAATTTTCATTACGAAGGTGTTCGAGTTGATTATTTAAATGTTAAGATTTCAATATAGTGTCTAAAATTTTAAGTAAAAATAAATTAAATATCATTCTCATTGTTATCTTCTTAATCTTTACAAGTAATTACTTCCTAAGCAGTTCAAATTCCAATCTATCAACTGCCGATAATGTAGTTCAGAGTTCCTGCAGTGACAATATTGGGAATGTAAATAAAAATGATGAGGTGTTGAAAAAAGATATTTATGTAATTCCAGAGATAGGTAATATTTTTTGCCTTGGAAAAGTGGTAGACATAGAAAATAATATTGATGGTTCACGTACATTGTTTATTGGATCAAACCCAAAAATTATTTCAACTCTAAAGATAACAATTTTGTTTTTTATGTTGATAATGCTTCTTTTAAAAGAAAATTTTTTTAAAATTGTGTTTTTGTTAAGTTTATCAAGTTATCTTTTTTTACATTTAATAGAATCGCCTGGAATGAATTTTTTTCAGTACTTATATTCAGATAGATTATATTTATTTTTATTTATGCTTTTTTTATGTATTATCAAAAAAAATATAAATCTTTTGTTATTTTCTTTTCTTTATTTTCTTTTTATAGACTACAACTATTTTGGACTTTATATCTTAATTATTTTTTTATTCAACGGGTTAAAATTTCAGATTCTGCCAAAAAATACTTTTATTATGAAACTTATAGCTTTTATTTTTTTAAGTTCAAGATATTTGTATGGTTACTCCGAAAGTTTATTTGAAAATTGGGCTAGATTATCACAAGTTAACTATATGGTTCCAGTCAGATTTTGGGATATCCAATGGTTTTTATCAAAGCTCAGTTGCAATTCTGATAGTTCTCTTTTATATAAATATAAATACTCTGATATATATTTTGAGTGTCCAACAAATTATTCTTATGGTCCTCTGTCTGAAATAGTTAAGTTAGATTCAGATATTTGGAATATATCATTGTTATTCACTCTAATATTATTTTTAATACTATTTATTTTTTATTTAAAATTGATAACTCTTTTTAGGAATGAAAGCTTAATCATCACAATATTTTTACTCAGTCCACCTATGAACTTTCTATTAGATCGAACAAATATAGATTTACTTATAATGATTGGTTCAATATTTTTATTTCTAAAAGAAGATACATACAATAACTTTAAAATATTTATTTTATTTTTATTTTCTGCACTCAAACTTCACCCTATTGGAGCAATTGCTGGTTTATGGCTATATTCAGTTATACATAAATTAAAAAATCTTTTTAGAGCATCTTCTATCGGATTAGGCGCTTTCATTTTACTTTATCTTTATACATTGTTTAATTATGATTCTCGTACAATTAATCCAGCAAAAAGGGAAGATCTCTCTTATGGATTCTTAAGTGACTCAAATTACTTAAGTAATATTTTAGAAGTAAATAATTCACTTATATATTTTGCTATGTTGGGCTTTTTTACTTTTTGTATAATTATAAAAATTAGAAAACTCTTACCTTCCAAATCAGAAGTTCTGAAAAACTATCAATCATTATATTTTTGCTTTGTTGTGTGGTTTATTCTTACAACCTTGTATGAAAACTATGCATACAGGTATCCGATTTTTTATATACTTTTTTTCTTGGTGTTTATAGAAGGTAATAGACCGGTACAGTTATCAATCTTAGGAATGATTTGCTTACTACCTTTACCTGTAACTAACGAAGTAGTTCAAATTATAATTTTCTGTCTACATAGATTATGTCACTATTATTTTTTGATTTACATATGTTCAAATCTAATTGTAAAAGTTATTTCGAATGTTGAAGGTATACAGTTAAAAAAGCTTTCTTCAACTTAAGCTTGTAAAATAATAAAAAACCTTTGTGCCATTTATAATTTAATCTTTATTGAAGAGGTAAAAGTCAAAAAGTGCCGTGGAATCAAATTCCCAAGCAGCCATTTGTATTTATAAAAAATCTCATCCCATTAGCTTTGTTAAAAGCGTTAAATATTCATCCGGTGTACCGCAATCGAAGTATTCGCCTTCAATATTTTTGTAAGTTATTTTAGATTCACTTTTAACAGCTTTTTCTAGAGCGTATCCAATATGAGGGTCTGCTTTATCAATAAACTTTTCTAATTTTCTTGAAAAAGTTAGTGCACCCCAAGAATATTCATAATCACAATCCGTCTTTTTGTCTTTTATGTCTATTAAATATTTGGAATCTTGCTTAACTTGACCTAATTTACCAATTTGTTCATTTCGTATTTTCCAACATGCTACATCGGCAATCTCAGGATCTGAATTAAGCTGTGAATATGGTTCATGTCCATAATAAAAAGTGTCAGGCATTGAGAGAAAGAATGTTTCTGCTTTTGATACACCAAGAACTTTTTGAATAGTTTCAGACATAGTTTGGGTAGTGGTTGGTAAGATAATAATGCTCTCATCAATAAAACCAAGAGAATGTAACAATTGGACAATTTCAGGCCTCGTTGGAATCCAAATCTTTTCACAAATTGTTTTTAGATTTGTAATATGTGTTTCTATCAAAGATTCATAGAAAATTGATGATGGCAATAAGAATTTAGGAATCCCCTTCATTCTCAAGGCAAAACCGGCAGCAGGTAATATTCCGTCCATTATTTATTTAAGTTTTTAAATAGTTTCACCTGAATAGTTTAATCATAAGAAGTGTAGATTACTAATGCTCAACTTAGTCATTTATAATTTAATTTGGGAAAGTCTATACAGAATATAAAATTTTTTAATTGAGTAAGTCTTATTTGTCTAATTTATTGATTGTAGATTGTAAAAATGAGGCGATTTTTACAAGTATTACTGAATATCTAGGAATATAATATTCTCCACCCTTAGACCTATATCGAACCGCTTTTTCTATTTTTATTGGGGATGTTTTGATTAAAAAAGATTTTCTATTTTTATTTAAATTAGAATCAACATATGCTGGATTCCATAAAAATATTTTTTTTCTCATCTTTTTATCTAAGAATATTTCAATATCTATTGATTTGGATAGCACATATTTTGATATGGAGTAACTTCCAATACTCGGTCTAAAAAACCCTGATAAAATACTTGAGACGATATGTATTTCATGAGTATTTTTTAAACTCTTCAATTTATCCATAACAAATAATTTATCATATGCATTAATTCTTATATGGCTTGATAAATTATCTAACAGCTTATTTGCCGAATTTTCTTGATTTAGTATGCCGAAGCTTAATATAAAGATATTTTTCGAACTCTCATCAAGGAAATTGTTTATTTTATTAGCAAAATCTCTATAATCTGAGACTTTAATTGTATTTTTATCAGAGTTCTTTCCTGAGCGTATTACTGAAATAGTTTCATTATTTTTATATCGGAATTGGATCCCTTTAAGAATGGAATTACCGATTAAAGAATTTCCCCCAAGAAGAAATATTCTATATTTTTCATTCATTATGTTTTTTTATCCAATTTTCCATTAATAGCTCATTTAGGACCATAATAACTGCTTGTGGATTCCCCCATGGTGCAATTGGTAAAAGTGAGCCATCACAAATTTTAATTCTACTATCTGACTTAAGTGCTCCATTTTGGTCTACATCCTTGTTTATCCCTAAAGGTAGTGAACCGAAAACGTGAACTGTAGAAATAGGTGACACTTCACTTTTTGGCCATATACTTTTTGCACCACCAATTGTGAGAGTCTCTTTAAGAAGCTTATAACCCAATCTTATCTTTTTTTTATCTTGTTTTTTTATATAGATAAAAGGGATTACTTTTCCAAACCAAAAAAAGAGCCTGCCTTTCGAGACATCTAAAACTGTACTACTAAAGTAGGAAACCAATTGATTTGGATTAATATTTGAAGCGTGTTCACCTAAAGAAGAGAGTGTGGCCTTAATGTACGGTGGTGTAGATACAGCGTATCCAAATTTATATTTTAAATCTTTTGTCCATGAT
>Ga0315320_10004925_pt1 | contig 10950 bp, 21 predicted proteins | sample M140m21515metaG_FD_203458 | JGI IMG/M metagenome (GOLD analysis project Ga0315320, IMG submission 203458) | Ammonia-oxidizing marine archaeal communities from Monterey Bay, California, United States - M1 40m 21515 | ecosystem: Environmental > Aquatic > Marine > Coastal | place: USA: California...
CCTATCTTCTTTTTAACTACACCAATATAGTCATTAGCAAACTGATAGAAATTTCTGTACTTTGCAAAAGGGTTGTTAGGTATAAAGTATACTTGATGATACATTTGTGAGTATGCTTCTGGTGTTGGAGTTCCACTTAATAATATAACATAAGGATCAGATCTGAATATAATATTCTTTACCTTCTTGGATCTTCCACTTGGTTTAGGAAATGCTCCCATACCATGAGCCTCATCACATATAACTACATCCCATCCAGTTTGTCTAACCTTATGTAATGATTCGTAATTTATAACCTCTATCTGAAATTTAGGATGTAATAACTCATAATCATTTTGAATACTGGAGATAGCTTTTTTCTTAGTTATAAATAAAACTTTCTTAGCTTCAATCTCATCACATATTCCTAAACTTGTTAGTGTCTTTCCAGTTCTAACCTCCATAGCTAAATAGAGAAACCTATTCTTTTTTATTATACCGACACCATCAGATATAATATTCTTTTGGTAGTCTCTAAATGTTATCATGGTTGTCTCTATATTCTATCCACTTTCCCATCATATCTTTACCTTCTAAAGGATTGCAGTCATATTTATAAGTTCCGTAAGACATGAGCCATTTACCAAACTTTATTCGGCTCACAGTTAATTTAGCTTTTGGCCCGTAATCTGGGTACTCACTAATAAAATCCATATATAAATCATTAGAATATATTCTATTATTCTCAACTAATTTAGGGTTTTTCATTCCATCAATAACTCCACACCACTCAATAAATTCATGACAAGTATCTGCAGATAATACACGAGTCTTAAGGTTTACAAAGTCACTCTTTAATAACCCTTTATCTAAATGTAATTGTAGGCAAGTGATCATGTAGTTATCAAACTGACACCAGTCATTATCATTCCACTCTCCAAACATTAGTTTACCAAACTCTACAAGAGGAGTAAACTCTTTGGTATAAAACTGACTAAGTTCTAACTCCCATTTTCTACGAGCAAATGAATTACCCTTACCTTTAATAGCATAATTAGTAGTGATTGCTACCTTTGGAGATTTACTAAATGGTATTTTAATTGAGTCTTTATTTTTCTTCTCAAGTGTTAACCCTTCAGTAACTACACTAAATAATCTCTCAAAGTCAAAATGTTTCTTTACATCATCAAAGCAAAGTATTTGAGTATCAGCAGAAACTAATTGATAAGCAAATGATTTATCAAAGTTAAATGACTTACCATCTATAACTACTAACTTTTTCATATGAGACAATCCATTCATAAACAAACCCTTACCTGTTCCTCCTTCTGGATTATCTGATATAACCTCATCATTCAGTATGGTAGCTGGGCAGTAAGATAAATTTTTCCAACCATGTAATAGATAACCCATAGTAGACTCCATAGACTTTGTTCTCTTCTCATTTCCTCCTGATATATTAGATATAAAGGTTTGGAAATCACAATTAGTTACATCACACACATCAAAAACCCTATCAATAACATGGTCTTTCCAAACATATCCTCCTAAATCTAAATAATCAATAGGTACTATTTCGTTCTTAGTAATCTTAACTGCACAATTAGTATAGTAAAGGTAAGCAGTATCCTTAGTATCAGCTACAAAATAAACATTAATAGATCCTAATAATGTAAGAAACTCTTCTCTAAAATACTTTACACTTTCAGCAAAATAATTATATATACTCTTATCATCTACATCTAATAAGAAACTTAAAACAAAATCCTTTATTTCTTTTTCAGATGTATGGTCTATTAAGTTGTTAGTTACTCTAACAAATACATAGTTCTTACTTCCTTCTGGATTAAATTTATAGAATCCATTATCCTCTAAAAAATCTTTAAAGGCAATATGAATTATTTTAACTACTCCCTTCTCACTCTTAGTCCAAAATTTTTGTTTATCTTGCTCTTCCTCTAATCTTCTTACTACATTATCTAAAACATTATCCTCAACATTTAAGTCCTCTGCAATCTCGGATTTAATTTCAGAGGCAGTTGCCCCCTTTCTTAATTTCCTTTTTACATTATTAACCTTTTCTTCATCCTCATAATACTTAGTCCCAAAGTTTTGTACTTGCTTATATGCTGAATTAATAGTCCTTTTAATTTCGCTTTGAGAAAAATCTTTGCTTACAAAATTACCCATAACATATTCTGCTAATGTTTTAGTTATACCAAAATCATTAAACGCTGATGCTAATATATACACATTATTATTTCTCTCTCCACTATTTAATCCATACTTTCTTTCCCACCACTTAGTTAGAATTTCTACTATCTTATTCTCATCTGTAATTGGTATAGTCTGTACATCTTTATGCTTAATAACTTCTTGATATTCTTGCTCAATAATCTGATTAAAAATACTTGACTGCTCATTAATATATATCAATGGATCATATGATTCATAACATACTCTTGAAACATTTTTACATGATACATCAAAATACTCACTACTAAAATGATGTTGTAATGAATTAAAAAATTGTTTATGTGTGTCTGACTCAGCTGGTATTTTAACTAATACCTTCAAACCTAATCCACTTGGTGAAATAAATACTGAGTATGTATATCTATCTTTAGATATAACTTGTTTTTCTTCCAGCATTAACTTCTCTGAAGGAAAATTATCAAAGTCCAAACATATTAATCCACTATGCTGACTTAATGATGCATCATTTCTTTTTGTAAATTTACCACTAAAACATATAGCTGGTAATGATTGCTTTAATTGGTTTCTTATTTCTTTGTCTTTCTCTATCCTTATTGACTTTACTATGTCTTGGGATGCTCCTGCTTGAATTCTTTCTAATATCTTTGATACATCTCTATAAAAAGGTTGAGCAGTATCTTTAATATCTTTAAATATTGTTATTTCCATTTGATTCTATTTATTTTGTGTTATGTCAACTTTATGACAACTTTATTTTAACTTTTTTTTACTAACTACTACTTATATATTCTTTTTTTATGACAATATGATAAGAAATATATATATATATATATATAAATAAAAGTAGTTTAAGTTTAATATATAAAGAGTATATAATTTACAAGTAAAGTCGTCATCTCGTCATATATTAGTGAAAAGAAAAGGGACACGAAGTCCCTCTTCTAATTCCTTTTTACCAATTTAGAAAGGTAGATCCTCATCTACTGCTGGTGCAGTTTCTTTCTTTGGTTCTGGTTTCCAAGTGTCAACCGATAAATAATGAGTCTTTCCATACTCATCTTCCCCATCCTTTTTAGCTGATACATTTAGTTTAATGTATTTCTTGCCATTGTACTCAAACATATGCTCTTGAGGTAAGTCTGTTAAACATACGCTACACGAGATCATGTTCCCATCAAACTTTGATGTTCCGTTTCCTACATAGATTTTTTCTTCTGCCATGATTTAATTTTTATAAATTATTTTTTCCAACTGATTCATTGTAGCTTCCATGAGATTATCCCTTTCAGCTTGTGTGTTGAGGTCGGTTGGAATTTGCAACCACACCACACTTTTCTTTTTATTAAAGTGTTTCTTTAATAATATACGATTCAATATCTTCTTCAGCATCTTTAATATAAAATTTGTTATACACTTGTATTGCTTTCTCTACTTTTTCCTTACCATATTGTAAGAATGTTTCTGATGGATAGTATATGCCTAACTCAAATGTCATTTTATCTACCACATAAAACACTAATGGCTTATCAAAAAATTGTTGATATAAGTATGCTTGACTATCGTAGTTATATTTCCTTGCACTATACTTAAAGTCTTTAATATTAGATGTAGTTTTAAGATCTATTAAAATATCTTTACCTACTATATCTGCCTTACCCTTCCATTCTACTCCCATAACCTCATGAATTGCTGGTATTTCATATCTATTTTCTTCATCATAAATTGCCTCATAGAATTCTAAGTTATTATTCATAGTAGCAATAGCTTTATCCGTTTGATCTTTTTCTTTTTGTAGCATCATAATATCCCTACCATGCTCAAGAATTTCTTCCTTATACTTTTTAGTATTTCTACTTGATGCATCTATCCCTATAAACTCATTACTTCCTACTTTCTCTGGCTCTAACATAGCTGTATGAAAGTATCTTCCAATAAGCATTGCTTTAGAAATTTCTTTCGGCTTTCTAAAACTTTTAGGATCATTAAGTAAAGTTATTATATCTGAATTAGATAAGTATTGCTGACCAAATTCTCCATAGTAATGCTTATCATCCTCTAACTTTTTAAGTATATTTTTCATTACTTTATAGCTTTAGATAATTCTTTCTTTACTACTGCCTTGATATTATACTTTGCCTCTAAATTCTTTATAATCTTAGGTAAACCTAATTCTTTATTAGATCCTATATAATTAAGTACCTTACTCCAATTCTCATCTCCAATATCTAAGGTTATTTTTTTAGACACTTTAGGAGTAGGTGTTTTACTTACTGGTTGAGGTGCTTTCACTACCGAAATAGTATCCTCTCCAATCCATAAACTTAATCCTAATCCATGCATAGCAATTGCTTTAGCAGTTGATCTTTGTATTGCAGTATTTACATCCATAGAAGAAACCTTTTCAATAGGTATAGAGTTATTACGATAGTCCATTACTGGTAGGTAATCAATATGCTCCATATCATTTATTGTAATACCTACCTTAACATATGCAGATTTACCATCAGTAAAAAAGTTTAGTCCAGTATGTTCACTTTCATATACCTTTCTTTGTGCATTAGGGTACTCATTCTTAATCATACTCCACGCAGTAGCCCATGATAAATAACTAAACTTTCCTTTCTTCTCAGTTTTATCCTTTACGGATATGGATGATAAATCCTTAAAAATGTTTTTCTTTTTGTCCATTTGATTTGATTTTATTTAATTGAGTAATTCTTTTTGAATATTTTATAAGTAAATTTTCTCTACTTGATTTTAGTTTTTTTATATGCTTATCATTCTTTCTTGTGTTTACCTCCTCCTTAATTTTCCACTCTATAATATCTAACTTCCTTTTATAATTCATCATAGATAATTTCATAGCACCTAATTTCCAGCCATGTATAAAAAACAATTCATACTCCTCTTCATTACATTCTTGAAAATAATTTCCATTCCTACTGCAATTAAGTATCTCAGTTTTAGAAAAAAACTTTTGGATTTTTACACCATAATTTACAATACTACTATCATCAATGTTATATGCTGAAGGATCTTCTAATGCTTGTGTAAATATTTGTTCTATACTATACATTTTGTAGTTTACTAACTACTTGTAAGAAATCTTTATCTTTATCAATAAGTTCTTTTGCTTTTTTATATCCATGTATTATAGTGGAATGAGCAACACTATGTCCTTGCTCTTCCATAAACCTTTGAATATAAGAAATTCTAATAGGTCGTTCCATACATAAGTAGTATAACATTTGTCTGGCATCTACTATTTCTCTCTTCTTTGTTTTATCAAACATCTGATCAAGTGTCAGATGAAACTGCTTGGCTATTGCTATTGCATAACCATCAAAAATATCTTTTTTCATATTTAATTTAATTAGATGGCTAAGATAATTCTTTTTCAATTAATAGCCAAATTATGTTTAAGTTTATTTTATTTCTTTCTTTTCCCATTTTGGGAAATTACTTCCCATTTGGGGAATTATGTATAGAATAATCAATATCTTTCCAAGCATCTTTTTTTACTTGTACTCTATATAGTATAAGGTATCCAATTAAATCTAACATTGTATCCTCCGTTTGATCGTTAATACCTACTTGCTTGATCCTACTTAGCTTATCATCTATTCTTGCCAGTATTCCCTCTTTAGCCGATAACTTAGAAAATATCTTTGGAGGATCATTTGCAGTATCTCCGTATGCTTTATTCTTTTCAAGTAATAAATCTATTACCTCTTTTCCTATTTGTTTTATTAAATATTCTGTTTTCATTTTATTATATTTTTTTAGGTATTTGTAATATCAAATTTATATATAAGTTTTCATACTCATCATACATTTCATTATAATAATCTTGTGCTTCATCAGTAAGTTTATGCTCATTTTCTCCATACCAATAATAAGTATCAGCACCAAAATTCATTTCAGTTATTTGAGTAGCAAGTTCATCTATAAACTCCATCTCGTTTGGTTTCATATCCATTTTATTTAATCTATTAAGTTAATTTCACTAATTTGTTCTACATAATCAAAACACATCCCTATCTCAGAATGTAATTGCCCATCTTCTCCAAGTCCTATGCAAAATACATTTTGCAATCCATCTTGCCTATCAATAGTTTGATCATCTTGTTTTTCTAACCAATCCATAATCTCTTTACACCAGTCATCTGATTCATACCATTTAATATACTCAAATGTATAAAACTTCATTCCATCATTTTCGGTATGTGTTTTTAGATAATCTCCATCAGGTTGATCTACTGGAAACTCATGTTTTCTTAATATCTCATCAAATTCATTTGATCGTTTACCATTTTTTACTCCAATAATTACTTTACTTCTGTATCCCATTTTATTTAATTTTATATAGTTTATATTCTTTTGCTTTTTGTTTTTTTAAAATTTTTGTATATCTCTGCATTTTTCTTACTATCTTATGTCTGTTTTTCTTATGAAACTTATCAAACTCCAGTATATTGTTTTCATAACTACTATAAGTTTCAGTAGATTTTTCTACCTTACCACTATACTTAAAGTAATGATCAAACTCTATGGTATTTTGCCTCCAAAGATATTCTAAAAAATTCTTTTGCTTTACTTCTGCAATTAAGTTTTGAGTAAGATCTTTCATACTATAAGTGTCCTCCATATTGTTTCCCTACAATTTCAAATCTCCATTCGCTTTCGCTATCTTTTTCATCTAATCCAAGATCATTATCTAATCCAAATCCAAACTCATATTCTGCATCGTTTATAGCACTATCCATTTCGTATTCATACATTTGTGGGTATTCGTTTAGATAATCTAACACCTCTTCATCTTTAAGGTTATTTGGCACTTCAATTTCTAACTCAGTATATTTATGGTATACTGATCTTTGCATAATTTTTACTTTCATTTTATTTTATTTTTTATTATTAAATTTTGTTTTTCTTCATAATCAGCATACTCACACGCTTTATTATATAATTTAGGATCTTGCTCTTGTATATAATCTACAAATAGATGCATCCACTCTAATACTTGCTCTTCTCTTTTCATATTTTTATTTAATTGATAATTATGGATATACTTTATCCACTCATTGTATGTTAGTTCTCTATGCATTTTCTAATAATTCTAATTCATATTCAAACTCTAAATCTACTGTGCTATTTTCTATATTAATATACTTAAATATATATTGTAGTAATATATCATCTTCTTTTATTATAGCATCTAAGCCAGAGTAGAAGCTATGGAATCCATCTCTACTTTCACTTTCTTCATTGATCCATTCTACAAACTCACTATTGTTTACATACTCTTTTTTTAGATCGGTAAACTCTTTGTGTGGTATTGATGCTATAATCTTATCAGTTGTAAAGTTATATTCTCTTGGACTATCTAACTCAACAAACTCTAAGTTCATATCTAATTCATTGTTTACGCTTTCTAATAATCCTTTGCAATAATTATTGTGTGTTTTTTTATAGTCAATCTCTTCCCAATCATAATCATACATCTCAATATCATTGTCTATTCTTTTTGAGTGCCAAGAATGATAAAATCCTCCAAACTCTAAAGCAAATTCTAATTTCTTTTTCATATTAAAATGATAATAGTGAATTAATATAATCTTTCTTGTTGACTTTTAAGTCAATTAATCTTCTTAGTGGTATTGTTCTATGACCAGCTTTTTGTACATCCCATACAATTACATTACCTCTTTCTCTTGCATTGTACTTTAATCCTTTACCACTTAATCCTTTGTGTACTCCCGTTCTGCAAAGCATCTTACGGATCGTACCATCACTTTTTTCAAATACTGCTGAGAAGAATCTCCCATTAGTATTATCAATTTCTTCTTGTAGTTTGTTTAACCATTCATCTTGAGGAATGATAACTCTGTTTCTGTCAATTGTTTTTCTCATAATTCTATTTATTTAATTTAATTTAATTCTCGGCAAAGATAAGTAATTTATATTACTTATACAAGTTTTATACAACTTATCTACAATAAGTTTATCATTATTGCTTTTATATCTATTTAATTTTAATGTTATAAGTTTCTCCCATTGGTGAATCATGGTGTGCGATTTTTATTTCATACTCTTTATCTTTTACTTTTTCTATTTTATAAGTTAAATCACATTCAGGAGCAATTTTATAAAACATATCTTCTCCTCTTCTTAATGTAAATTGTTTATGTCCGTTTCTATTTCTCCATCCCATATTTCTACCCTCAACAAATACCTCTTCATCTACATACTCCATAAATTCTTCATTCAAATCGTATAAGAATTGTTCTTTGTGTATTTCGTGATGGTATGCATCATTATAAAAGTGTTCTTCTACTTCCTTGTCAGTTATACTTTTAACATCTCTTTCTTCATCCCATAAGATACTTACTGCAAATTCTTGCTTATCGTTCTTAAAAAAGTCAATCTCATCCATTAAGAATTGACTCTCATCATATTGTGTTTTCCATTTCTTCATAATTCTAATTTTAATTGTGCGAGGAACAGCCCTCTACTACCAAATCCCCAATGCATTTACGCATTGAGGTTAAGGTAGGATAGGCACAACCCTATCGTTCACACACAATTAACTCATAGCCAATACTCTTGACTGCACCATTTACTGCAAAAGGTATCTGCTTCATCAACCTCTTCATTGCAGTTATTACATAGGTAGGTACTATTTTCTTCATTGCACTCAGTACAATACTCTTCATCCCAACCTCTTGGCACTTCTACAAATTCATACTTCTCATCACAATTATAACATTGCTCAAGATCGTGGGATTTTTCTAACTCAGGAAACTCCATAAGTTTTACTTCTAATTCTTTTTTTGTCATATCTATTTAATTTTATAGTATTCAATTAGTAAAGAATCGTTCTTTACTTGATACTCATTATACAATTTATTCATTTCATAATCTATCTTACTTCTTTGATGTAATTGCTCATCAGATAGTTTATTCATCATTCCACAACTTGATAAACCTATCAACAACATTGTGCCTATGATTATTTCTGCAACATTCTTTTCAATTGTCTTTTTCATATCTATATTGTTTTAATTAATACCTCATTCTCATAGAATCCCTCATAATCTATCTCTACTTGTACGATATAAGATTCTTTATTACCTTCTTTATTGTAGATACTATCTAATATTTCATTGTCTTTATTAATCCATATTGTACAACCTCTACCATTCATACTCCATCCATTTTCGGATGCTATTTGTCCCCAAAATTCTTGGGATTCTTTAACCATTGCTTTATACATTGTGTGTGTTTTTGTTGGTATCTTATGATACTGACTACCTTTCGGTAGTTTCGGACATTGAGTCCTCATCAGAGTATCTTACTTATATGTGTCGGTAGAATCTTGTTAAGTCATTACCATACTTATCTCTCCATACTTTAATTCTATGGTACATAAACTCTAATTCAGATGCATCATTACTCCATACCCATTCTTCATCATCTGCTTTTAAATGCTTACTATAATTGTTGTAAGGAGGTAAAGCAAAATCCTCTATTTGCTCCCATTCTGATAGTTTGATTTGGAACATCTCTTCCATATCATCAAACCATATTTTTACCATCTCATCTTTCTTTGTCATTGTGTGTTATTTAAATTGGTATCTTATGATACTGACACTACTTGCGTAGTGTTTCGGATATTAAATCCTCATCAGAGTATCTATGCTTGTCTAATATTGTGAACTATATGTTTCCAATTAGTTGAAGAATATCTCTCAATTACCTCATTCCAATTGATAAGATTAATATCAGTAGTCTCAAATTCATCCTCTGAGCATAACTCAAAGAATCTTTGCATAGGGTTAGGTATTATCTCTCCCTCATTATCTAACACTAAACATAATCGGTAGGTTTGAATGTTTGTATATCCGTTAACCTTAACATCAACTGCATCAAAGTCAGTAGATATTCTCGGTACGAAATCTTTATTATACTCTACATTTAATTGTTTATACATCTGATAATCCATACCTACTTGTTCAAGAATGTATTGCATATGCTCTCCATCAATATTTGTATCTTTTATCATCTTAATAATAGAATCTATTGAATCTACAAAGTCAGTAGATATTCTCGGTACGAAATGCTCATCTTTTTCTTCAGGAGGACAAGCAAAATTACCATATATACCGATGAAATCGTGCAGTACATCCGTTAATCTATGGTTTCCATTGTTGACTACTTCCTCAACCCATTCTTGATTCAATTCTACCATCTTTGAAAAGATATGCTCTACATTCGGAAAGTTATCCGATATCCATTTCATTGGTATAAGTAAATCCAATCTCATTGCTAATTCTTCTTGTTGCTTATTCATTTTGTGTGTGTTTTAATGATGGGAATCACTTGTTGACTCCCTCTACTACGAAAACCTCGCATATCTCTATGCAAGGCAATCAGTAGTGATTAGTTTCTATCCGTATATCTCATCAGGCATATTGTCCCAATCAGGTTTCTGCATCTTTCTATCTCTCTGAAGACATACCTTGACAAACTCCCAACATTGCTTAAGGTTAGGTAAGATATCTTCCCATTGTCCCTCTTCTATATCCATCTCAGCACCTTTCATTTGGTAGTACATTGTATCATTATAATCTCCTCCACTTTGGTTATGGAATGCATTGCAAATCTTCTTATATAACTCCATACATTCTTCAATTGTCTCATCTACTATGTACTCAGATGCCCAATCTTGTACTTGTCCTTTGGATGCTTCTA
>Ga0315320_10004926_pt1 | contig 10950 bp, 8 predicted proteins | sample M140m21515metaG_FD_203458 | JGI IMG/M metagenome (GOLD analysis project Ga0315320, IMG submission 203458) | Ammonia-oxidizing marine archaeal communities from Monterey Bay, California, United States - M1 40m 21515 | ecosystem: Environmental > Aquatic > Marine > Coastal | place: USA: California...
CACCAGCCGGAACGGCCCTTTGTTCTTGTTCATCTCGCCAGAGACGTAGTCGCGGCGGCCGAGCTCGTCGCAGAAACGCTCGCCGTCGGCGTTGAGAAGCAAGCCGCCCACGCCACGCAACGCCTCGGCGGCGAGAAACTTCACCTTGGCGTCGGGCTCGCCCGGATGAACGATGCCCGTGGGGTGAACCTGCACGGAGGTCATATCGATCGTGCCGGCGCCGATGGCCATAGCCATCTTGATGCCGTCGCCAGTGCAGTGCTCACCGTTGGTCGTGGGAAGCGCCTGGAGCTCGGGCCTGAACTTGGTGAGCAGCGAGTCGTTCTTGTAGTCCGCGCCGAAGCCACCGGTGGCGATGATGACCGGGCCGAGAGCCTTGTGAAGGGCGCCGTCCTTCTGGTACTCGACGCCGACAACCGCGCCGGCTTCGTCGGTTAACAATCGCTTAACCTCCGCCTTGGTGACGATCTTGGCCATGTCGCCGTTGGTGTCCTCCATGACCTTCTCCAGGCCCTCCATGAGAGCGTAGGTGATGGTGAATCCGGGGAAGCGCTCCTTGCCGCGGTGCGTGCGCTTGTAGGAGTGGCCGCCTGCGCAATTAGGGTAATTAAGAAATGTTAACTTTTGGTCCAGTGGAGGACATTGACTCGCGAGATTGGGTTTGGGGCGATGTCGGGTTTGGGACGGAAGGGCGCGCACCGAGCTGCGAGAGGAGCGAGAGGTCCAGGCCGAACTTCTCGACGAGCCAATCGACGGACGAGCCGCTTCCTTGGGCGAGAACCTGCGCGATTCGAGCGGGGACACGGTCAGCGAAGGCCGGGGGCGGCGCGGGGGTGGTTGAAATATCTCGCGACCCGGGCTCTGGGTTTGGGAAAAGAGGCGGCGTTTCGAGGCCCGCCCCGCCGGGGGGGGGGATCTCGCACCTTTGCGAGGGGGATGGTGTGCGCGGGGGCGGAGGTGTGGCCGACTCCGGCGGCACCCCTGATGATGTCAGCCTCGAACTTGTCCGCGCTGTCCTCGATGCCGGCCTTGGCCTGCGTGCGGGTCAGCGCGCCGTTGATTCCGGACGTCGCTTTCGTGCTGTTGCCGCCCAGAAAGGGGCATTTGTCGAGGAGCATGACGCGGCCGCCGTGCTCGAGGACGGTGTGCGCGGCGGAGAGCCCCGCGAGGCCTCCGCCGATGACGATGACTTGTTCGGCCATGGCGCGAGTTTTCCTTCTTTGAAGACACGAAAAAGGGTGCGCGCGGGCGGGGTTGTTGTGTTCTCGCCGCGCCTCGGATCCTCCAAAAAGCGAACATTTACGAGGAGGTGACTCAGCAGACGAGATCCAAAATCCATCGGTCTGGGCGCCCGAGCAGTGAGTCGAAGCTCGTACGAAAACTAGTCACAGAATGGACTAAAAATATATTCGCATCGTATGGGGAAAGCCGCTCATTAACCATAATTATGAGAATAAATCCGGAGGCAGCAGAGAACCGTCCAACAAGTCGAGTTCTTCAACGTCTCCTCCGAGTCTCCTCCACTCCGAGGAGCGCCGGTGTATCCGCGGCCGCTCGAAGCGTCCTCAGCCGCCTCACGTAGGAACGGGACACGTTTGTGAAGGGACACCCGGCGGAGCGCGCGCGAGGTGGTCCCGGGGCGAGAGGGCGACGGAGAGTAAGTCCCCGGGCGACTCGGACTCGTGTTGGTAATTAAGGCGTGAGGGGAGACCATGTCGGCCCACCTCTCGGCGCTGCCGTGGTGCGAGAACTGCAAGCAGGAGGTCGAGGCGGAGACCAACGAATCGAACGGCTTCACGTGAGTCCGAACATCCCCGAATATTCCCACGCGCGCCCCACCCGCGCGGCGATTCCCAAGTGGCCCCTCGCATAATTGTGCACCCCGCCGACTTTCCGCTCACCGCGCTCCCCCGCCTTTCCCAACAGATGCTGCACCCAGTGCGGTAAGATTCTCGACGATAACGTCTTCAGCACCGACCCGACCTTCAGCAAGACTGCGGGCGGCGCCACCCAGGTCGACGGCAACTTCGTCCCGGAGAGCGGCGTCACCGCCAACGTCGGTCGAGGCACCAGGGGCGGTCGCATCTTCGGCCTCCAGGTTGACTCGCACGAGAAGACCATCAACAAAGGAAAGTACGAGATCTCGCAAGTTGCCGATAGGCTCGGCATCAGGCCCAGGGAGGACATCGCCAACGCCGCGCACCGCCTTTACAAGCTCGCGGTGCAACGCAACTTCACGCGGGGCCGGCGGACGCAGCAGGTGGCGGCGGCGTGTCTCTACATCATCTGCCGGCAGGAGTCCAGGCCGTACATGCTCATCGACTTCTCCGACGTGGTGCAGACCAACGTGTACGTCCTGGGCGCGGTGTTCTTACAGCTGTGCAGGCTGCTGCGGCTGGAGCAGCACCCGCTCATCAGCAAGCCCATCGATCCGAGCCTCTTCATCCACAGGTTCGCCGATCGACTCACCTTGGGGCGCAAGATGCACGCGGTGGCCAACACCGCCCTGCGCCTCGTCGCGTCCATGAAGCGGGACTGGATGCAGACCGGGCGACGGCCCTCGGGCGTGTGCGGCGCCGCCCTATGGGTCGCCGCACTGCTCCACGGCTACGAACGGAGCAAACGGGACGTCGTGGCCGTCGTGCACGTGGGCGAGGCGACGCTGCGAAAGCGAGTGACGGAGTTTGAGAACACGCCGTCCGCGATGTTATCCGTGGAGGAATTCGACGTCCGCGCGAAGGACTACGAGAAGGAGCAGGCGGCGCTCGCGGAGAGCGGCGTGCCCCTCCTGCTGGGCTCCCAGGGTGCCATGACGTGCCTCACATGCGTCCACAAGGATCACGACGGCGCCACGCACTTCGCGCACGGGATGTGCCGACAGTGCTACCTCGAGTACGCGAGGGTGAGCGGCGGCGCGCGGGGCGGCGAGGACCCGCCCGCGTTCCAGGCGGCGGAGGCGAAGCGCGATAGGGACGCACAGCTGGCGTTACCCGCGCCGGAGCGCGCGGGGGCGCTGCCCGCGCCGACGCCGACCCTCGCGCTTCCGGCTCCCGCCGCGAAGGGGACCAACAAAAAAGGGAAGAAGATGTCCGCGAAGGAGGCGAGGGAGGCGATGGAGGCGATCGAGCGCGAGGTCAGGGCGAAGGCCAAGGCTGACGCCGCCACCAGGGCCAAGACCTCGGCTCCGAAGGTGTCGGACAAGTTCCTGGAGGATGAGATGGAGCGGGCGCTCGACGAACAAAACACGCACTTGGGCGAGTTCGCGGTGATGACCGGCCTCCGGAACAAGAAGGATTCAAAAGTCAAGCGCGAGCGGCTCATGTCCCCGGAGGCGGAGGTGCCCGGTAAGAGCGTCGCGCCGGAGGTTGCGGACGCCGCCGTGCAGCTGTTAAAGACGCTGATTGGCGACGCGAGGGCGACGAAGGTTTGCCTGCCGCTCGCGAGGGACGGCCGGGCTAAGGGCGCCTCGAACGGCAAGCACCTCTCGTCCGCTCACCCGGACGCCAAGACGGACAAGAAAGGCATCGGGTCCGGCGGGCGCATCGCCGCCGCGGACGAGACCCAGCTCCACTTCCTCGTCGCGAACGGGTGCTTCGACTCGAGCGCCGTCGCGAGGATTAAAAAGTTTACAAAGCACGACGTGGATTACATGCTCGCGACGCCCTTGCCCATCAAGCGGCACGTGACGATGGGCGCGCCGCCCGTGTCCGTGCCCGGGCGCGTCGCCGCGACGATCGCGCCGCCCAAGGTTGACAAGAAGAAGGTCAAGTCCATCCTGAAGGTGAAGGATGAGGAGGATCCGGAAACGGATACCGACGCCGAGCCGGATACATTTTCCGACGTCGACGACGAGGAGATCGATAACTACATCCACACCGCCGAGGAGGTGAAGCTTCGACGCGTGATCTGGTCCGAGCTGAACAGGGACTACCTGGAGACGCAGGCTGCGAAGGAGGCGGCGGTCGCCGCGGCGCCCCCCGCGCTGCCGGGAACCGGGGGCGAGCCCGGGAAAGGGGGCAAGAAGCGGAAAAAGTACACGCACCAGGTGCCCGCGGACACCGCCGCGGAGGCGGCGCAGCAGATGCTCTCCAGCAAGAAGATCTCGTCCAAGATCAACTACGACGCCCTGAACGACCTGTTCAAGCAGGACGAGCAACAGAACGAGCGCGCGAAGAAGGGCAAGACGAAGGGGAGCGGGCGGGCGGACGCGGGTATCGATACATCCGCCGGACCCTCGGCTCCCTCTTCAACGGCTCCTGGGAAAGGACGGCTCTCGAGGCTGGCGGGCGGCGGCGGCGGCCTGGGCGGGTCCAAGGGCTTGGGCGGCGGCGGGCTCGGGTCACGGCTCGCGGCGGGCGCGACCCTCGCGTCCGGCGGGGAGACCAACGCTCAGGCGGAGACGGCGGCGGCGGCGGTTGGCAGCAAGTTTGACTCGATCGCCGCGGCGGTTGACATTCGGCCCAAGCAGACGGCACGGAAGAGCAGGGGTCTCAGCGCCGCGACGCTGGCGATGGCGGGTAAGAGGAAAGGCGGGAAGAAGGGTTCCGAGGCGACCAACTGAGGTTCCTACTAGGATCCCTTGTAACGATACGACGACGAAACTGCGCAGCTTTTTGTGCGAATTAAATAAAATGATCGATCGATCCGGGTGGAGCCCGAGGGTGTCCGTTCATCACTGACCGACTTTGTCTCAGACGAAGTGGTCGTGACCCTTGCTGTATATTTTCTTCACCAGCGCGGCAATCTCCGCGTCGCTCCCACCCTCGCAAACCTTCCTGTGCAGCTCCTGCTTGATGTGGTTGTTCACCAGCTCCGTGAGTCCGCGCCTGAGCACGGGGTGGAGCTTGATCTCGGCGCCCTCCGCGAGGAGCTCCTCGGGCTGGAACCAGCCCCAGGTCTCGTACTCCTCGTTGCACATCACCATCGACGCCTTCTCCTCGTCGGTGATCTCCGCGGTCATGATGACGTTGATGTCCGCGGTGCCGTTCCCGCACGGCTCCTGCTTGCGGAACTGCCACAACATCGTCTGCGCGCACACGAACGACCACCGCGAGGGGTCGATCTCGAGCTTGGTCTCGCGCTTGCAGTTGCGCGCGGCCGCCTCCTCGATGGTATCGCCCGCCTTCATGCGGCCGCCGAGGAACCACCAATCCGGCTGCGGCTCCACCTTGCGCTTGCCGAGCATCGCGTTGCCCTGCGAGTCCGTCAGGAATATGTCCGCGCATCCCTTGACGAAGACGTCCAGGGCGCGGCTGTACTCCACGTCGTCCAGGAAAGTGCTGTTGCGCGTGTACGTGCCCGTCACGTAGTGGGGCAGGCCCAGGAACGGGTTGTTCGTGTCATCCGCGGTCGGCATGGTGTCCGTCGTCCGTGTGTGGCGCGCCGTCGATCTGCGATGGGTGTTGAGCACTTTTTCCGGGACGTGTGGTGCCGATCTGCCGATTTGAGGCCCACAGCACCGGAGTCGACGGTTCGATTTACTTTCAAATTCACGATCAATGTTGAAAGCAACCATGGGTCAAATCGTATTTTGCCTATCGAACCACCGATCAGGCAAAAAGACGGCGAATGATCGACGACCCGCACGTTTCACTCGCGCCGATCTGAGACGAGCCCTCTAGTAGAGACCCGATACCGAGATCCCGCTCACTTCACGGCGCGCCATCGCGTAGGCCTCTCTGGTGTGATCGGTTGGTAGGCATGGGCGAAACCCCGGAAAGTCTCAAGGCTGCGGCGAACGCTCTGTTCAAAGGTGCGCGTCTCTCGGTATTCCCACGTCACGCTCCGATCCGAAGGTTTTCGATCCGCGGTTTCGCCCGCTAACCTGACCGCCGCCGTCCCGCGCGTTCCACAGAGCACAAATACGCCAAGGCGGTCGAGGCGTACAGCCGCGCGCTGGAGGTGTCACCCAACAACGCCGTCCTCCTATCCAACCGCGCGTTCGCACACGTCAGACTGGAGAACTACGGCAGCGCCATCGCAGATGCGTCCAGCGCCGTCGAGTCCGACCCGAACTACATCAAGGCGTACTATCGCCGCGGGACGTCGCAGTACGCGCTCGGACACCTCGCCGATGCGCTCAAGGACTTCAAGACGGTGTGCCGGATGCAGCCGCAGGACCGGGACGGGCGCTTGAAGCTCAAGGAGTGCGAGAACGCGCTGAGAAAGAAGAGATTCGAGGAAGCCATCGCCGCGCCCGAGGACGAACTCGTGAAGATCTCCGACACGGTGGACGTCGACGCCATGGTCATCGACTCGACGTACGACGGCGCACATCTGGGCGACGACAAGGTCATCACGCAAGCCTTCGTCGAGGACATGATCGCGCGGTTCAAGGACCAGAAGACGCTCGCGTTCAAGTACGCCTTTGAGATTTTGATGCAGTCCAAAGCCATCCTGGAGGCGCTGCCCACGCTGGTGGACGTGCCGGTGCCGGAAGGGACGCACTTCACCGTGTGCGGCGACGTGCACGGGCAGTTCTTCGACATGTGCAACATCTTCGACCTCAACGGCCACCCGAGCGCGAGTAACCCGTATTTGTTCAACGGAGACTTCGTCGACCGCGGGTCGTACTCCACCGAGGTGATCATGACGCTGCTCGCGTACAAGTGCATGGACCCGTCCTGCGTCCACCTCGTTCGCGGCAACCACGAGACGGCGGCGATGAACAAGATGTACGGCTTCGACGGTGAGGTCAAGGCGAAGTACTCCGTGAAACTCGCAGATCTCTTCCAGGAGGTGTTTCAGTACCTGCCCCTCGCCATCGTGCTCGGGACGAAGGTCTTCGTGGTGCACGGCGGTTTGTTCAGCAGGGACGGCGTCACCTTGGACGACCTGCGTAAGATCGACAGGTTCCACGAGCCGCCCGACAGCGGCGAGTTCTGCGAGATGCTGTGGAGCGATCCGGGCCCTATGCCGGGGCGGCAGCCGAGCAAACGCGGCGTGGGCGTCGCGTTCGGCGCCGACGTGACAAAGAAATTTTTGGAATTGAACAACCTGGAGCTGGTGGTGCGTTCGCACGAGGTGAAGGATGAGGGATTCGAGGTGGACCACGACGGCAAGCTGATCACGGTGTTCAGCGCGCCAAACTACTGCGACCAGATGGGGAACAAAGGCGCGTTCATTCGGTTCGAGAGCGACATGACGCCGCACTTTACGCAGTTTGAAGCGGTGCCGCACCCGCCGTCCAGGCCCATGCAGTACGCCAGCAACAGCCACATGTTCCAGTGAGCGCGTCGCGTGTGTATTAGACTCTAGTCTATGATGATACGAATAGACCGAAGGTACCCGAGAGTGCGCGGTCCTTGACGGACGAGTCGAGCAGCGCTTCACGAAAGCGCGCCGCCCGCAATCGGGAAAGGTTTACTCCCTCCTTCGTAAATGTTAGCGCCAGTTTGGTGCCAGTTTGGCCACGTAGCATCTTGTTTTCCTGCCGAGCAGTCGAAGGGGCGCTTCAACATAGGGGCGCGCACGCGGGTCGAACGCGAAGGGTTCCGGCATGGGGGCGTGCGGAAGCAAGAAGGATGAGGAGACTGTCATCGTCTACGACGAGCGCGACCGCCCTCGGCGCGTCAGCGTGACTGAGTACGGGCAAATCAACGACGCGCACCAGCGCAAGTTGAACAACATGGGATACGACAACGCGGGCCCGTCGGCTAATCCGTACGTGCAGCGGAGCGGGGTTCGCGACGAGGTCCGGGTGGAACCCATCCCGGAGTACGTGGTGGACTATCGCAAGGACGGGGCGCAGCTGAAGGAGGAGCTGCAGCGGGATAAGCTGCAGCAACGCGAGATGGAGGAGAGGGACAGCGGCACCGAGGGTCGCCTGGTGACGAGGGGCGCGTCAGAACCGAGCCTGATGGACCAGCACGGGTCGCCGACGTCGCCGAAGGGCGATTCCCTCAAGGACGGCGAGTGCATCGTGTGCCTCGACGCGCCCAGGACACACCTGATGCACCCGTGCGGGCACCTGTCCATGTGCGAGCGGTGCGCGGGGACCCTCATGGCGTCGGTGCTGCCTAAATGCGCGGTGTGCAGAAAAGACGTGGACTCCATCGTCAAGGTTTATAAATGACGCTAAAGTACCCCGGTGCACTTTGTAACATAAAAAGAAACGAGATTCGTGTACGCGTAAGAGTTACTCGAGCATGGCGACGACACACCATCGGCTCACCAAGTCACCAAGCGTCGTCGTCGTCGCCCATCGCCGCCGCCTGCAACTCCCGCGTCACAGACTGCAAAATCTCTGCGCACCGCTCAGGCGCCGTCGTCGGCGCGCACATCACGTATAGCACGTTACCCAGCGGCCTGGCCTGGATGGAGTGCGCCCGGAGCTTCAACACGATCTCCTTCGCGGCGCCGCTGCTGTACCCGCCCCCGGACCCGTCGTCCACCTCCACCGCGAGCACGCAACCGATGGACGTGACGCCCTTGACGTTGGGAAGCATCGATAACTCATTCACCGCACCGACGTCCCAGAGCTCCCGCAGCCTCAGCGTCGCGTTGGGACCGCGTCCGTGTTTGGGCTGCTCGCGGTCGATGAGCAGCCCGCCGTCGGATCCACCGCGAAACCCGCCCCCGGCGTCGACGCCCTCCACGATCAAGTTCGGGTTCGCCTCGGGGTCCCTGTGAATGAACAAAACAAGTCGTCAGTCTAATCGCCGATGCAGCAAAAATGAAAAGAAACGCACCGGTACATTCTCAGCGCCTCAGCCGCGACGGCGCACCCCACCGGGTACGCCGTGTACGAGTGCCCGTGGAGCAGCGCGTGCATCTTCGTCGGTCCCCTGAAGGCGTCGAAGACCTCCTCGGTCGCCGCGGTGACCGCGAGCGGCACGAGCCCGCCGGTGAGGAGCTTGGCGTAGCACGACACGTCGGGGGCACACCCGTCGCCCAAGAGCTCCCACGCCCCCTCGGCTCCGAGCCGCCAGATCCCGGCGAATACCTCGTCGAGAACAACGGGAAGGCCCCGCTCCTTGCACGTCAAGATGAGGACGCGCTGGAAGAGGGGATCGATGAGGTCCATGCCACCCGCGCCGTGTAGCACGCACTCCATGACGAGCGCCGCAACCGGGGCCGCGTTCGGATCCGCTTCAACATCGTCGAGGATCTTTTCGACGGCGCCGCGGTATACCCCGAATAGCTCGCTTTTGTCCCTCGTCGCCCAGTCGAAAGCCCCACCGCGTGTCTCCCACCCGGTACTCGCCTCGTCCACGCCCCAGCTCCCACCCACCGCCGCGAACTCGGGCCTGATCCCGTCCGTCGGCTGCGTCACCACCCACCGACCTTTCCGCAACTGCAGCGTGGGCGGGTTCATGAACAAACCCCGAGGCTTGTACCACGGCGTCTGGAGCGGGCCGGTGAACACGCTCGGCGCCTGCATGTCCATCGTACCGAGCGTATCCCCGTGGTAGCTACCGTCCAGCGCGAGCACCTGCACCTGCGGGAGGGTATCCGCGGTGTCAATCGCGGACGCGGCGCCCGCCTCGACGTGACCTTTCCGGACGTAATACGCTCGGATGGCCATCTTCACGGCAACCTCCATGGCGGTGGACCCGTTGTCGGAGTAGAACACCCGTGTGGCCCACGACCGGCCGGCGCCGAGGAGTAAACCCCTGGCGGCGTCCAGCGCGGCGTCGTGGGCGTTCTCGGGGAACATGACGTGCCCCCAGCGACCCGCCGCGTGCGCCGCCGCTCGCACGAGTCTGTGCTGGAGCTCTTTACTGACGCCCTGGGTCCACCAGCTCGCGGCGCCGTCGAACCGCAGCTGCACCGACCCGGGCCCCGCGCCCTCGGCGTCCTCGACGTATATCCCGAAGTCCTCCCCGCTCCTGCTGTCGATCACGGCGACGTTCTCCCTCGGGACCATGTCGTGTTGCGTGAACGGCCACCACAGAATCTTACGAGCCTCGTCGGGAGTACCCTGCAACTTCGCGATCCTCGCGTCGTGCCATCGCACCAACCTCCCGAGCAGCGCGTCGAACGTGGCGGAACCCTCGTCCATCCACTCGAATATCTCCTCGCCGCTTCCCGCGGTCGCGCCCCCGCCAACCACCCTGCGCTCGGGGACCCGCGGCAGCCGGAAAGTCGGGCACCCGTGAACCGACTCCGCGTACTTTTCGACGGCGTCCGAGTTACCCAGGCCAGACCCGCCGTCAGCCACCACCACGGCCACGACATCGTACCCCCGCATGGACAACACGTCGAGTGACGTCAGCGTGGTGGATATCCCGCCCAGGTTACCGTCGCCCACCAAGATCGCGGGCATTCTCATCGGTCGAAGCAAGTCGCACTGGAGAGTTCCGCTCGGACCTGGGGAGCACACGCCGCCCGCGGTTTCAACCAACGCGATTCCCGCGCCGCCCGAACGTTCGTTGGGCCCCACGACGGTGTCCGCGAACTGCGCGAGCTGCTGGGTCATGGACGCGAGAACGGCTCTGTCGGATACGAACCGTCCTTCCTCGGCGACGGCGACGTGCGGGCCGACGGCTCGGCGCCACGCGTACTCGGTGTGCGCCCTGTAAAAAAACAAAACACGACGTCAATCTAATTGCCCGTATGATGATTAAAATAACTCACTCACCAGAAGTTACCGGTCGGTCCCCCGCCGTCGGTGAGGGGTAGGTCCGTCCCGCCCGAGGCGCGCCCGGCGGCGGTGGCGGCGTGGTGTCCCATCGTGCTCATGCTGGGCCCCTGGCCGATCGCGCCGGTGGCTTTCTCCGCGACGAACGATGCGTCCGAGTCGTCTGGGAATCCGGTCTGCACGGGCTTGAGGTAGAAGGTTGGGAGTCCGTGCCTGCGGGCGCTGCGCGCGAGTCCGGCGGACACCAGCGTCTTGCCCACCGCGGTGTTGGCGCCCCACACGCAGAACGCGGGGACCTCGAGGCTCAGGTTGCCCGCCGCGAGCACCGGGGTGTGGAAGCCCCTGAGGGCACCCCGGAGATTTACCAA
>Ga0315320_10004927_pt1 | contig 10948 bp, 5 predicted proteins | sample M140m21515metaG_FD_203458 | JGI IMG/M metagenome (GOLD analysis project Ga0315320, IMG submission 203458) | Ammonia-oxidizing marine archaeal communities from Monterey Bay, California, United States - M1 40m 21515 | ecosystem: Environmental > Aquatic > Marine > Coastal | place: USA: California...
GGACAATTTTTCGTCTTAGAAACAACACCCAACATTTCTACGACAGCTGTTGTCGGTTTATCTGTAACGAATGCTTTTGGCTGTGAGAGTTCAGATGCTGTTGTGATTACAGTTGTGAATTGTGATTTGTCCACCTCAAACTTTGACCGTGCTCAAGATTGGTCTTTTTCACCAAATCCTGTTACAGATTATGCTCAAATGACATTAAATGGTGTCGCCGATGGCAGTGTTTGTGATGTCAGAGATGCAAGCGGGAGGATCGTTCAAAGTTTTCCTGCAATGCAAAGTATGACATTTGATGCTTCTGGATTGGCGCCAGGGATTTACATGATTGATGTAAACAGCGGTCATGGGGTCAGCGTTTGGCATTCTCGAATAGTGGTTCAATAATTTTCTTACTATGAATATATTTAATCGTGCAGTAGTTCTCCTTTGCGTGGGGGTGATGGGATTGTTTTCTAATGACGCGAAAGCCAAGGAGGGGATGTGGATTCCTACGCTGTTGAGTGCGCTTGAAGGGGATATGCAAGCCATGGGCATGCGTCTTTCTGCGGAGGACATCTACAGTGTCAACCACAGTTCTTTGAAAGACGCTGTTGTTCACTTTGGAGGAGGATGTACCGCTGAGATGGTAAGCTCTGAAGGGCTACTTTTGACGAATCATCATTGTGGATATAGCCAAATTCAATATCACAGTTCTGTTGAAAATGACTATTTGAAAAATGGGTTTTGGGCAATGAGTAGAGCCGAAGAGTTGTCCAATCCAGGTTTGACGGCTACATTTATTGACAGAATTCACGATGTGACACAAAGAGTCTCTGATGCATTAGCGGGCTTAGAAGGAGAGGCGTTAGAAGCTGCACGCAAATCTCTTTATAATGACATCGTCTCTGAATTTACGGAGGGTACGGATCTGACTGGTGGGGTAGTCTCTTTTGATTTCGGTAACCAACATTTTTTAATCACCAAGCGCACTTTCTTAGATGTACGTCTTGTTGGCGCACCGCCTTCTGCGGTAGGTAAATTCGGTGGAGATGCCGATAACTGGCTTTGGCCTCGCCACACAGGTGATTTTAGCGTGTTTAGAATCTATGCCTCGACCACAAATGCGCCTGCAGAGTATGCCCCAGAAAACATCCCCTTCACGCCAAATCATCATTTCCCAGTATCCATAGATGGTATGGAAGAAGGTGATTTCACAATGATTTTCGGTTTCCCAGGTCGTACTGAACAGTATTTAACGTCTGATGCGGTTGCGCATGTCATTGAGCGTCTGAATCCAATGCGTATTGCCATGCGTGATGTGAGTCTTGCGATCATCAACTCTGCGAGAGCCTCAAGTGATGCCCTTCGCATTGCATATGCATCAAAGCAAAGCAGTATATCAAATGCTTGGAAGAAGTGGGAAGGTCAAACAACAGGTCTTATTGAACTCAATGCTCTGGATAAAAAGCTGGCGCTGGAGTCTAATTTTATTGCGCGAGCTTCGGGAGCAGCTACACCCAAAGTAGATTATATCAAAGCGATCGGTGAAATCCAGTCTGCGAATTCTGATTACTTTCCTTATTTAGAATCACGTGCTTTGTTCATCGAATTGGTGTATTACGGTCCTGATGTTTTGTTACATGCATTTGAGTTTGCGGACCTGATTGAAGGCTGGGATCGTTTGGCTGAATCGGGGAAATTAGAGGATGCGATTGCTGATCTGCGAGAGCTCAATGCTGAATACGCTCGCAATTATGACGCTTCTGTTGACGAACAGCTTCTGGGTGGGCTTGTCTCGACTTATTTAGAGCTTGCACCGAAATCTTTGGTGCCAGAAACCATGGCGTCGACGTTTCATGCGTCTGCATCAAGCGATTCATATGCGTCATCTTTTTTCGACAAATCTATATTTGACAATCCAGCGGATCTTGAAGCGTTGCTTTTGAAAGGGAAGCATAAGCCATTTGCAAAGCTTAAAAATGACCCTGCTTTTGAGCTTATTATGGAGTTGCGCACTCATTATTTTAATGACGTTTCGCCAGGCTATAGAGCTGGAAGTTCCGAGATTCAAAAGGCAACGGCCATTTATTCAAGAGGTCTTCGTGAACTCTTTCCTAATCAACTATTTCCGGTAGATGCGAATTCTACGCTGAGGTTATCTTACGGGAAAGTAGAGGGGTCGTCTCCTCATGACGGTATGAACTACGAGCCTTTGTCTACAGCGCGTGGGATCCTTCAAAAGTACAAGCCTGGAGACCCTGACTTCGATCTGCCTTCAGATTTAGTCTCTGACCTCAAGGAAGGTGATTGGGGACGATACGGAAAAGATGGTGAATTGGTGGTATGCTTTACAGGCAGTAATCACACGACTGGAGGTAATTCTGGAAGTCCAGTGATCAACGGCGACGGGTATTTAGTCGGGATTAATTTTGACAGAAGTTGGGAGAGTACGATGAGTGATATTCATTTTGATGAATCGCGATGCAGGAACATCATGGTTGATATCCGTTATGTTCTATGGATCATTGATCACTATGCAGGTGCCAGTCACTTGGTTGATGAGATGACCTTAATCGACTCCGACAGTAAGTAAAAAGTTGGGTATTTAGCCGAATTAAATAAGAAACGAGATTGCAAGGATTACGATTGCAAAAACTATTAAAGCGAACGTGACTGGTCCACCTATTTCGTTTTGTTGAGGCTCTTCGTGTTGTGACATAGTTGCAATTTTATTTTTGCTAATATACATATTGTCCATCTTGTAAACATACTTTTAAAATCTTGTTGATTAGTTGCTGTTGTTTTATGTTGTGAGTTTTGTATCTTGTGCTTTGAATGAAAACTTTAATCTGCTCCTTGCTATTTGGAGGGCTATTCTGCTGTTCGACATTGTCGCATGCGCAATCCCCTGCTTTCCCCTACAATCCTGATGTTGACTCAAACGCTTATATTGAGCTTACGGATTTGCTCTATTTTTTAGATTTGTATGGTCAGCCCTGGTCATTTTCTAATCAATCGACCCTAGGTGATATGATGTATTATGGCATCTACCAGGATGAAGGAGGTTTAAGCCAAATGGACTGGCTCAGTCTACCAATAGGCCAAGAAGGGCAACTTTTAACTGTGTCGAATGGACTCCCTGAATGGAAGGATGCTGCCACGATAATGATTGAAGCTTTCCCGTGTCTAGAAACATTATGTGATGAAGGTGATCAGGTTTTTGGATGTACAGTTATAGAAGCCTGTAATTATGATGAGAATGCAACCGATAACGACGGAACATGTGATTTCATTTCATGTCTCGATTTTGGCTGTACAGACTCCATTGCATGTAACTATGACGCTACTGCAGATTACGAGAACGGCACATGTATTTACGCTCTTTTTCCTTTCGACTGTGGCGATGAATGTGTCAATGACGCCGACGGCGATGAAATTTGTGATGAATATGAAATTCCAGGATGTATGGATGAAGCTTCCTGTAATTTTTCTTCAAGTGCTTCGGACGACGATGGTTCATGTACATATGATTGTGGTTGTACAATTCCAGATGCGTGTAACTATGATGACACTGCGACACAAGATGATGGGTCGTGTGAATTCACATCATGTATTGTCATAGGGTGTACAGACCCTGTCGCTTGTAATTACAATCCAGATGCAGACTTCGATGATGGGTTTTGTGATTATATACAAGAAGGAGACTGCGATTGTGACGGAAACGAACCCGACGAATGTGGCGTTTGTGGTGGATCAGGTATCCCAGAGGGAGAATGTGACTGCGACGGAAACGTTCTCGATGAGTGTGGCACTTGTGGCGGATCAGGCATCCCAGAGGGAGAATGTGACTGCGATGGTAACGTACTCGACGAGTGTGGTGTATGTAATGGAGATAACGCCTGTGCACCTTGTGTCCAAGTTGATGGGTACAATGTGGGGGATGTAGGTCCTGCCGGTGGGATTGTCATTTTTGACCTTGGTTTTTATGAATACGTTGATTTCGAGAGTTCAAGTTATGATTGCTGGAGGTATATTGAAGTGTCCACAGAAGTTCTTTCACCGGCAATATGGGGTTGTAACGGATCCGTGATTTATGGATTAACAAACGAAATTGGATCAGGGGAAATCAATACACAACTTATTCTTAACTCAGGATGTGATGAAGTGTCTCCAGAATATCCTGATTATGCTGCTTTAGTGGCTTCATCTTACAATGGAGGTGGTCAGTTAGATTGGTTTTTGCCCTCTCCCTCAGAACTTAATCTGTTAACTGGTCCCGAAAACTATACCGATCAAATTAACGGTTGGGAATTAGGGAAGTATTGGTCTTCAAACCAATTTTTGAACAGCACATCATTAGGGACATCAATTGATTTTTCTGTCAATGAGAATGGAGAGCTTATTGCAACACCGGGACCTTCAAATGTCATGAACTTTATGTTTCCGATTATACCTATGCGAAGGTTTTAGTGTTTCTTCGTCAGTTATTTTGTAAGTTGCATAAGCAATAATGTAATTGAAACCTGCAAACCCGTTCCTATGAATTTTATAACGTTGTCTTCGAGAAAATCGAATCGGTTGAACGCATTGGTGTTTGTCATTTTCTCCTTGTTTGGTATTTTAACTTTATCAGCCCAAACTGCGTGTGCTGAGGGAGAAACTGAAATCATCATTTTGATTGTTTCAGATGGCTATCCCACAGAAATTAGTTGGGAATTAAGCGTCGGAGGTGAAGAAATTGCATTCGGAGCATCTGAAGGAGACACGCTTTGTGTCGATATGTCAGAGGAGCTCCCCTGTTTTCTCTTTGAGATTCATGATTCATTTGGAGATGGTATTTTTGATCCAGGCGGATATTGGATTTATTTGGATGGTGTAGAAATTGCTTCTGGTGGGGATTATGACTACGGCGATGAAGTTTCCTTTGACTGTGCGCCAGGAACAACGTGCAATGATGCAGTTGCGTTAGATATGCCGTCAGAAGAGGGAAATCTCATTTATCAATCAGGCAATAGTTTTTGGTACACATTTACTCCTGATGTTCTTGGAATGTATGATTTAAGCAGTTGTGGTTCAGGATGTGATACCAGGTTATTTGTGTATGATTATTGTAACATGAGTAATTTTGATGACACCAACACTGGCACCATCTATTACGATGACAATCAAGGGGGGTGTGATGAAGAAGCAAGCCAAACCATGCTTCTTGAAGCTGGCGTGACTTACTGGATCAGATGGCTTTCTGTTGACGGATGCATGGGGGATTGGAGTTGGCTTCACACATTTGCGGGAGCTCCTCAAGGATGCACCGATCCAGAAGCTTGTAATTACAATCCACAAGCAGAAATTGACAACGGTTCTTGTATTTATCCTGGTGATCCTTCGTGTACAGGTCCGGATTTAATAGTTGTGGAACAAGCAATCGTAAATAGTTTGCATACTGAACTTATGCAGGTGAATGAAGCAGACTGCTATATTTCAGAAGGATGTTTGAATGGATATGGAACGCGTGAACTCGTCAGATTCACAACACACATTAAAAACATTGGTGAGCTAGATTATTATATCGGTCAACCGACAGGTGCAAATGCACAATTTGAATTTGGCGATTGCCACAACCACTGGCACCACAAAGGATATGCAAAATATGATCTATTTGAATTAGATGGCACGTATATCCCAATTGGATTCAAGAATGGTTTCTGTGTCATGGATCTTGAATGCAGTGACGGTGGCACAGGCCAGTATGGATGTAGCAACATGGGGATATCTGCGTTATGTGGAGACATATACAGCAGTGGATTGTCATGTCAGTGGATCGATGTTACGGATGTTGCTGATGGCACATATTTCTTAATTGTTAGAGCGAATTGGGATTTTATTCCTGACGCTCTTGGCAGAGACGAGACAGATTACACAAACAATTATGCTGCAGTTTGTATTAATCTAGACAGAAGCATGGGGGAGCTTGTCGTGAATATTTACGATGATTGTTCGCCTTTTGATGACTGTGAAGGGACGCCATTTGGTCAAGCCACTTCGGATTGTAACGGAGATTGTAATGGAGATGCGCTTGTTGGAGATCTAGATGACAATGGTGCGCAGGAATACACGGATGCGGTCTCTTATGTCGAGGGTATTTTAGGCAATGATATTCAGGTGTTACCTTGTACTGATATCGATCAGGATGACCACATTACTGTCACCGATGCGGCTTTGATGTCTCGCTGTCAGTACTGGAATGAAGCACATACCCATCCTGACAGTGCAGGGTTTCACGATAAGTGTAATTTCCCGGTCAATGAGATTATTAATATTTTTGACACCACTCATTTTAAAATTGGAGACATCAATTGGGATCTGGGATATCTTGATGTTCATGTTCTTAATCCCAACAATCGGATTGTGGGATATCAATTGGCGTTTAGTGGCATTGAAATTTCTCAGGCGATTTCCTTGGCTGATGTCGTGAACTACCCAATCACGCCTTCATTTGTCCCAGGTGGATCTGAAGTGATAGGCTTGAGCTATGAAGGTGAGAGTATGATGAAATTCTATGAGTGGACACCACTTTTACGTTTATACTGGATGTCTGCAGCAGAAGATGTTTGCTTGTCAGCTTGTGAAGATGTTGTGAATCATTTTTACCAAAACACGATTGTAGAAATAGTTGACGGTTGTGTAGGTGCGATAGAACTACAAAACGACTCACAAGTTGCGGTTTCTGTCATTCCAAATCCGATTTCTTCGCACGCTCAAATTACGTTCTCTAATCCGATGAGAGATGAACTGATGCTTATGATCCTTGATGCTAGCGGACGTGAAGTCAGACGTGAATTGATCAATGGGACAGATCACGTTATAGAGAAGGGTGAACTTAGTTCTGGTGCATATTTCTTTACCATTTATGGGAATAGAATTTCTCCTATGAGTGGCAGATTTGATATCCAATAAATATGACAAACGTTTCAATCAACTGCTTTAAGTATTTCCTCTTTGCGGTCTTGTTCTTCCTCTTCACATCCGTGAATGGGCAAGTCGTGATTAATGAATTTTCTTGCTCAAACTATTCTCTGAATATAGGGGGAGACAATGAGGATTATATAGAATTCTATAACCCCGGAGCTGTCGCTGAGGATATCGGTGGGTATTTTCTGTCAGACAACCCACTGAACCCCGATAAATTTGAAATTCCAGCTGGAACATTGGTCCCTGCTGGAGGCTACCTGCTTGTCATGTGTTCTGGCGAGGGAGAATTAATCACCAATCTCTATATGGGAGGGAATCTCAATACAAATTTTAAAATCAATCAATGTGCAGGTGAATCCATTGTATTCAGTGATCCATCAGAATCGATCATTGAACAATATGATTTCGTGACCAACTTTGGGACCACACAAGCGGATCACAGTTGGGCGAGAGATGTTGATGGGTCCGCTGTTTGGTCGATATGTACAAACCCTTCACCAGCGGCATCAAACGCAGCAGGAATGTTTACAGGCTATGCGCCTACACCCGTTTTCAGTAGCGAAGCCGGTTACTATGCAGGTGGGGTAGATATCTTCATCAATGTCCCTGCGGGTTATGAAGTGAGATATACGACAGATGGTTATGCACCAAATGCGGGGAGTACACTTTATACAGGAGCGATTAATATTGTAAATACGACTGTGTTGAGGGCGTATATGCTTGATCTGGCTGGTAACGAATCTCCAAGTTATATTGAAACGAATACGTATTTCACTGGTGCAGATTCTCACACGATTGCAGTAGTCAGCGTAAGCGGAGATAATCAAGAGGATGGCGCTTGGCCCGGTGGTGGTGGTGATGAGCCGATGCACGTTGAATTCTTTCAGTCAAATGGCATGTTTAGGGTTGAAGCAACTGGTGATAGCAATGAACACGGGAATGATTCCAATGCATATGGACAGCGTGGTTTTGATTATGTGACAAGAGACCAAATGGGGTATGACTATGCCATCGAAGCGCAATTGTTTTCAGTAAAACAACGTGATAAATATCAGAGAATCATTTTCAAGGCTGCAGCAAATGACAATTACCCTTTTGAGCCCGGTGCCCACATTCGAGATTCATATGTACACACATTAAGTCATAGAGCAGATCTGCGTTTAGATGAACGTACTTCTGAAAGTTGTATTGTTTACCTAAATGGTCAATATTGGGGTGTTTACGACTATCGTGAGAAAGTAGACGACACGGATTTCACCACAGAATATTATGATCAGCCGCGACATTTTGTTGATTTCCTTAAAACATGGGGTGGCACATGGGAGGAATATGGCAGTGGTGATGATTGGTATGATTTGGTAAATTTCGTCACGGGTCAGGATATGACTGTAGATGCAAATTATGACTATGCTGTCTCTCAGCTCCACCCGATGAGTTTGATTGATTATTTTGTATTAAACAGCTATGTTGTGTGTATGGATTGGCTGAATTGGAACACGGCATGGTGGAGAGGCAGACATCCTGATGGAGGCGCAAAAAGATGGCGTTATGCGCTTTGGGACATGGACGCGACGTTCGGTCACTATATTAACTACACAGGCGTTCCTGACACAAGTTCAGATGCCGATCCCTGCGATCCCGAGTCCATGGGGAATGTTGGTGGGCAGGGTCATATCCCTGTTCTCAATGCACTTATGACAAATGAAACGTTTTACACGACGTACATTAATCGATGGGCAGATCTTGGGAACACATACTTCACATGTGATTACATGCATACCGTTCTAGACAGCATGGTGTTAGTGATCGAACCAGAAATGCCCAGACAATGTGCCAGATGGGGAGGGGATGTTGCTGGATGGGAAGTAGAACTTCAACAGTTGAGAGACTTTATTGATGAGAGATGTGAATCAGAGCTTATGTCTGGAATGGAGGATTGTTATGACATTACACCTGTGACCCTGACCGTTGAAATTGTCGGGATGGGAGATGTAGAAATCAATTCTGTTGATATTTTGCCTGAGATGAGTCCATTCAGCGGTTTCTACTTTGAGGAAATCCCAGTAACATTAACAGCTGAAGAAAATTATGGCGTAGCGTTTTTATACTGGGAGATCGTCTCTGGAACAGCAACTTTAACTGACCCTACAGATGAGTTGTGGACCCTAGATTTATCCGGAGACTTGACAGTTATCGCCCATTTTGGAATTCCAGTTCCTCCAGAAGACGTGGTTTTTAATGTTGAGCCGATTGGTTCTGGAGGCATCGTTTTGGATGGCGTTTCTATCGATTCATATCCCTCAACGGAATCTCTCTCGGTGAGCGGTCACACAATACAAGCTGTAAGTAGCGGTCAGTGGTGGCAGTTTTCGCATTGGTCATCAACGCCCATCGAGAATGTGGTCAGTCCCGACATGAATGCCTCAAATGCCAATTTGGAAATCACTTTGCCTGGTTTTGTCACAGCGCACTTCACTTACATTGAACATACAGAATTGGAAGTAGAGGTACAGCCGTCACAAGCTGGAGCCGTCTCTATTTACAATACAGCCTATGTTGATGATTATTGGACAAGTGGTTTGGTGACAAATGGCCCCCTTATTTTTAAGGCAATTGAAGCTGATCAATGGGAGTTTGACAGGTGGATTGTTCAACAAACAGAGCCTTCTCCAAACGATAGGAATCCTGAAATGGCTTTAAATCTTGAAGGTGTTCCTTTTGAAAGTGTTGTGGCGTTATTTAAAGAAGTGGAATTCAGCTTGTTTATTCCCAACGCATTTACACCTGACAATGATGGCGTCAATGACAGCTTTCTTCCTTTAGGCGAAGGCTTCACTGCTGATCAATACAGATTTACTGTTTTAAATCGGTGGGGTGAGGTTGTCTTTGACACCACGAATCCTGACATACCTTGGGTTGGTCAAAATACCAATGAGGGAGGAAATCATTTTGTATCAGATGGAGTCTACATGTACACCGTGACAGCACTAGGTTCTCACGATTTAAGTTCATCAACCTTTAGAGGTTGTGTGACTGTCGTGCGGTAAACTTCTGAGTTGTTTTCACATAGATTTGATGCCCCAAGAAAGCTGCGGGTATACAAATCAAAACGTCGCTCAATTGGTACCACACGGGGTGGGGTATGAGTATTGAATTCCGGATACTCCCAGCAATCATAAGGCTTCCAACTGCAATTGCTGGTATCCGCTGTGTGTGTCCTGAAAACAGCGATGCAAGATACGCGGAGATCATTGTTCCAGTACTGTGTGCAAGCAGAAGCAAGAGAAATGCGCCAGTTGGGAGCGTCTCGATAAATGCGGCAAACGCTAGGGGCTCTGTGATGTTTGGTACGTCTTTGTAAGCAGTAAAAAGATGATGTCCATATCTTTCGATACCGAATCCTGCCAGTCCTCCAATTATCAACCCGAGCACTGTGCTGATTAAATCTCTAAAAAATTTCATGGTAAGCAATTACATGTTACGACGGTAAGCGCCACCCACATCAAACATAGCTTCTGTAATTTGACCCAAGGAAGCGACTTTGACTGCTTCTATGAGTTCTTCGAAAATATTTCCCTGAGTCACAGCGACTTTTTGGATGTTAGTCAGTGTCTCTGCTGTATGCTGATGCATTGATTTGTGCAATGCTTGCAAGTTTCGCAGTTGAATTTGCTTCTCTTTCTCAGTTGCTCTAATGACTTCTCCAGGAATGATTGTCGGAGAGCCACTCTGATTTAAAAATGTATTCACACCTACGATTTCATATTCTCCTGTGTGTTTTAGGGTTTCGTAGTGAAGCGATTCCTCCTGAATACGAGATCGTTGGTACATCGTTTCCATCGCACCTAAAACACCTCCGCGCTCAGTGATTCTATCGAATTCAAGGAGGACAGCCTCCTCAACCAGGTCTGTCAGTTCTTCCATGATGTATGAGCCTTGCATCGGATTTTCATTCATCGCCAATCCCAGTTCTTTGTTGATGATCAACTGAATG
>Ga0315320_10004929_pt1 | contig 10945 bp, 7 predicted proteins | sample M140m21515metaG_FD_203458 | JGI IMG/M metagenome (GOLD analysis project Ga0315320, IMG submission 203458) | Ammonia-oxidizing marine archaeal communities from Monterey Bay, California, United States - M1 40m 21515 | ecosystem: Environmental > Aquatic > Marine > Coastal | place: USA: California...
CCCGAGCCCGTCACGCATGTATACAATCCACTGCAATACGCCCGCGCGCCACATGAAAAATTCTTAGGTAAATACGGGCGCAAGAATCCCTCGGCGATTTTGTTGGGGATGAATCCTGGACCTTGGGGTATGGCACAAACCGGAGTGCCTTTTGGCGAAATTGCTGCCGCCCGCGATTTCCTCAACGTCGCCGGCCGCGTCAAACAGCCTGACCTTATTCATCCTAAACGCCCGATTGAAGGCTTCGACTGTCAACGCAGTGAAGTTAGCGGACGCCGCTTATGGGGATGGGTTGCTGATTGTTTCGAATCTGCCGACGCCTTCGCTGATTACTATTATGTATGCAATTACTGCCCACTCGTTTTCATGGAAGAAGGCGGGCGTAATTTTACTCCTGACAAATTCAAAGCCGCAAAACGCGATGAGCTGTTTGCGATTTGCGACGATGCCTTGCGTAAAACCGTCGACTACTTAAAACCTGAATGGGTTATCGGTATCGGCAAGTTCGCAGAATCACGTGCGGCAAAAACTTTGGCCGACTACGACGTTAAAATCGGTACCATCTTGCACCCCTCTCCTGCCAGCCCCATGGCCAACCGCGGATGGCAACCACATATCGAAAAACAATTAACCGCTCTCGATTTACCCCATTAACATGCGCATTATCAATTTAAACATGAATGGCATTCGTGCCGCCGAACGCAAAGGTTTTTATCCGTGGCTAGAGAAACAAAATGCCGATGTGATTTGTTTGCAAGAAACCAGGATTCAGCAACATCAGCTCACCGAGCAAATGCTCAAGCCCAAAGGCATGCACAGTTTCTTTAACTGCGCCGAACGTCCCGGCTACTCGGGGGTCGCCATCTATAGCAAGGAAAAACCAACTCGCGTGCATATTGGGCTGGGTTGGGAGCCTTTCGATGCTGAAGGCCGCATGATTCGCCTCGATTTCGGTCAAACATCCGTGATTTCACTATATTTACCGTCTGGCTCGTCAAAAGATTCGCGGCAAGTCTTCAAATATCAGTGCATGGATAAAATTAAAGACTACATGGATGACATCGCCAAAACGCGCCGCAAGGTAGTCATTTGCGGCGACTGGAATATCGCGCATACCGAAAAAGATCTCAAGAACTGGCGCGGCAACAAGAAAAACTCTGGATTTTTACCCGAAGAGCGTGAGTGGATGACATCCTTATTTGCCGAGAACAAGTGGTTTGACATCTTCAGGGGCTTGTATCCTGACGCTGAGGGTGACGGGTACACATGGTGGTCAAATCGTGGGAACGCCTTCGCCAACAATACTGGGTGGCGCATCGATTACCAAATATGCACTTCCAACATTGCAAAAAAAGCTGTGGATTCAAGGGTTTTCAAGGATGAAAGATTTTCGGACCATGCCCCTTTAATTGCAGATTATGCGTTATAGTGAAAGTAATGAAATTTTCCCTCCCGCTCATCTTTGTTCTTGCTGCGTCACCTCTCGCAGCCCAGAACGTTCAATTTTCTAGCAAGTTAGACCAGCCAAATAATGTTATAGGCTGGGGTGTCAGCTCAAGTATTGGCACTATTAATGTTTCCCCAAATACATTTCGAATGGGAGGCACTATGGACTTTATGCTAGATTCAGCGAATGCGCCTTTCACCTCAGGATCTTTTAATGGGGCTTTAGTCTATACCGCTCCGCTTACACTGTCTGGAGAGATTCCTAACCCAATTCCCTTCTTTCCGCCTTTGGCTGAATTTGATTTAAAGAATCTGGAAATGGCGATTCATGCACCTACATTCTCTATTGACCCAAATACTGGCAACTTCACAGCTGTTATTACTACAACTGTAACTAAAGGGATATTTGAGATGACAGGCTTGTTGGGAAATTCTACAGAATCGTTAGCAGGCGTAACAGGAATCCCAACGCCAGTTGCGGGTAATGTTAGTCAAAACGGAAACATAATTAGCCTGTGGTCTGACATGACATTATCGGTAACCTATGATGACCCTGCTACTGGAGTGTCAGTAGATGTCAACTTCAATGGCGATGTCGAGACATTTGCTTTATCTTCAGAAGCTAACAGTATGCACTTAGATGCTCCTTACGGACTTTCAGCTGGCACGGCGAACAATTTGTATTTTTCAAATGCAACGCCAAATGGAACGGTTTACTTAGCGGGATCTGCTGCTGGCCGTGGCATTTTCTCAGTCCCATCATTCGGAGTTGATTTAGGAATGCGAGCTCCAAGAAATGCTGGTGCTTCGACCGCTGACATTAACGGAAACGGATTTTTCAATCTTTTTGTCCCAGCTAGCTTTACCGGTTTAACTGTAGTGTTCCAGGCAATCGAGCAAGGCAGTGTGTCAAATGTAGCTGGCACTTATATCGAGTAGCAGAGAGCACTTATCACCAAGGCTACGCCAATTACTTTGGCGTAGCCTTGGTGCTTTTGTAGACTAGACAAATGTTGATTACACTAACTCTCTTCCTAGCGCAATCCCATGCACAGCCCACCTACGACCATGTAATACTTATAAGTGTTGACGGTCTACGGTCTGATGCGCTATTAACCAATCAGGCTAAGTCTTTTCGCAACTTCCAACGCTTGCTAACTGGATCCTACACGCTAAATGGGAGAACCGACTGCGATTTCACGGTCACTTTGCCTAATCATATTGGCATGCTTACTTCTCGTTTAACAAATGAGGATGGTGGCCATCATTACACCGAGAATGGTACGCCCTCTGAAGAGACTAGATTGATTGACGCTGATGGCAAAATAATAGATAGCATCTTTACTGTCACCGCTGCTAACGAAGTGCATTCGTCGCTAATAGCATCAAAGAAAAAGTTTATCTTATTTAAGCAAAGCTATGGCGAGATGATTGATGACTACTTTATCGACTCAAATGGAGATAAGGAAATGGCCCACTTGCTTAATGACTTAAAAAGCCATTCGCGACAACGCTCATTCAACTTTATCCATTTCCTCCACCCTGACGTCGCAGGACATACTTATGGATGGAACTTGTCGCCAGACTCAAAATATATGCAATCAGTAGCTGCGGTCGATGCTTTGCTCGGAGATCTTTTTAATCATCTCGATGCCAACCCAGAATACTCTGAGCGTACGGCTATTGTCTTAACCGCCGACCACGGTGGAGGCGCGCCGCATCACAATCATCATGGCATTGGTCACTTATCAATTAATTATGTTATTCCGTTCATAACCTGGACTGGAGACGGCCAAGTTAAAGCTGACCTAATAGCCCTCAACTCTGCCACTCATCGCGACCCGGGCATCGACGACCCTCGTCCACAAATTGGTCGATTACCAGTTATCCGCAACGCCGATGTTGGGAACTTATGTTTATCTCTTTTAGGGATGCCTTCTATCGTAAATTCAACACGTAACACTCAACAGAGTATCGTAATTAAATGATGCGAGATACCATCCTCGCTATAGATCAGGGCACGACCTCGTCGCGGGTTATTCTTTTTGGTCTTGGCGGAGAAGTACTTCAATCTTTCCAGCACGAGTTTGCTAGTAGTTACCCACAAAGTGGCTGGGTTGAGCAAGATGCTAATTCGATATGGGATGATGTTTTTAGACTATGTAGCGAAGCTGTTACGTATGCTAGACTCAATGATCTACGAATCGATTCTATGGGTATTACGAATCAAAGAGAGACTGTTGTTTTCTTTGACAAGACCACTCAGCTCGCCCTTTCTTCGGCGATTGTTTGGCAAGATCGCCGGACTGCAGAAGCTTGCCAAAAGCTCATAGATGCGGGATGTAGCGAGTTTGTAAAGCAGCGCACTGGGCTGGTAATCGATCCCTATTTTTCAGCAAGCAAAATTGAATGGGGGCTAAAACACGATAGCAAAGTTCAAGAGGCGTTGGCTAATCAAAATTTAGGCGTCGCCACTATCGATAGCTGGTTGCTATACAAATTAACCCATGGCAAGCTGCACGCCACTGATTCATCTAACGCCTCGCGAACAATGTTGTTTGACATAGTCGAACACCGCTGGTGCGAGGAGCTACTCGCGCTGTTCGATGTTCCGCAAGAAATATTACCACGAGTCATGAACTCGATTGACGATTATGGATCCACTGCGGATGGGCTATTTGATATAACCATACCCATCCGCGCCCTGATTGGTGATCAGCAGTCGGCAGCCATTGGGCAAAACTGCCTCACTAAAGGAGATGGCAAATGCACGCTTGGCACTGGTGCTTTTGCCATACAAAACATCGGCGACGTATGCCACCCAAACGACAGCGGGTTATTAACAACAATCTTATTCAGTTACAAAGGCACGATTACCTACGCCACGGAGGGTAGCATTTTTTCAAGTGGTAGCACCATGCAGTGGCTACGCGATTCGCTCGGCATCCTCGATAATCCTCGCGACAGTGAAGAAATTTCCGCAAGCATCGATAGCACTGGGGGGGTCTACTTAGTACCGGCATTTAGCGGACTTGCCGCGCCGCATTGGGCTCCAGATGCGCGCGCAATGATGGTTGGCATCAGCAGCAAAACAACACACAAAGAAATCGTCCGCGCAGCGCTCGAAGCTGTCAGTTATCAATGTCATGACATCTTTTCTGGTGACCTACCAGAGTCGTTGAAAGTCGATGGCGGGATGTCCGCAAACGATTGGCTGTTGCAGCACCTTGCCGATATTTTGCAATGCCGCGTGGCGCGGGCTGCCAACCTTGAAGCAACCGCCTGGGGAGCTGCACGTTGCGCTGCTATTGGGCACGGCTTATTAGACCTCACTAGTGACGTTACACTAAACGGCGACATCTTCACTCCAACGATGAAAAAGGACGAGCAACAACAGTTATTAACAGGATGGCACGCTGCTGTCGAAAGCTGCATCAAACTAAATGCCTAACCCTATACGTCCACGCAATGCTTTGCTTGCTGCCATCAAGCGCGTATGGTGGCTGATGGCAACACTGCTAATCATCATGAGTGGCTTTCGCCTGCTCTTCGCGATTCAGTTTGCTCACCCTGAGGTATTTACCGATTTTTTCAGCGCCTTGCCCTCAGCATTCGCCTTCGGAGTATTGCACGACTTGCGAATCCTGTCATTGATTTCGCTACCAACCACTCTTTCACTTTTGTGGATGCGCCAGCGCACGGCAAGACGCTGGGGCCTTTGGTTAGCCCGTACGACACTTTACTGGACCTTCGTGATTTCATTCATTTTCATCGCACTTGGCGCTGATCAAATCTATTATTCTTACTTTCAGAGCCACTTCAACATTCTCGCCTTTGGCGCAGTTGAAGACGACGTCAGTGCCGTACTGATTAGTGCCTGGGAAACATACCCATTGGCCCTGTACTTCACAATGATTCTCGGGACCACCTATTTGCTCTACCGAGTAGTGCGCCGCGCCTTTCGTGTTTCACACTTCTTGCATATCGAGAAACAGCCCGAGAGAAAACAAGTTGAAATAATGTTCAATTGGCATTTCAGCTGTCATTTAGTATGCACTGTTATTCTTTGCTCGGTATCGCTAACGCCGGTCTTTGTCGAACTTAACAAAGATTTTCCGCAATCAAACTTTGTGCGTTCGGTAAGCGAAAACGCTGTTGAGAAGCTTGCCGAAACGGTCTGGAACAGAATACAAGAGGGCGAGCTATCGACAGCCAAAGAATTTGGTTACGCTACAGCTGACGACGCTCTTAGCGAACTATTCCCCAATAGCATCTTTGAGGGCGACACTGTCTTCAGCAAGATTCCCACGCAATATTTTAAACCCGAAATTAGCAGTGACAGCAAACCGCACGTGGTGTTGGTGGTCATGGAAAGTTTCGCCACTCATTTACTGCGCTTCCAAGACAATGACTTCGACTTGCTTGGCAGTTCCAAACAACATTTTGAGGACGGCGTTCTCTTTGAACGCTTTTTGCCAGCTGACAATATTTCTGCCGGCAGCATTCTTGGTCTATTCACCAATTTGCCTTACCGGCCAAACACCAAACAGCTTTCGCAAGGCACAAGTCAAGGTGCCACTTTTCTAACCTCATCTGCTTCACTGTTTGCTAACCAAGGCTATGACACTGCTTTTTATTATGGCGGAGGAACAAACTGGCGCGACCTCGACAAGTTCTTACCTTTACAAAACTATAAAGAGCTCGTCGGTCAAGAAGAGATTGCAGAACGATACCAACTAGACTTAGAACAAGATGCGGCGCCATGGGGGCTCTGGGATGAGCATTTGTTCCGCGCAGTAAGTGACCGGCTAAAGGAGGCGGAGCGCCCTACATTTATGGTTGTGTTTACCACCACCAATCATCCGCCAAACCAGTTGCCGGCGAACTTTGACCTGCCTGAATTAAACCCAAGCAAATCGTTTTTGCAACTGGCCGCGGGCAACCAAGATTTAAGCACCATACAGCAACAGCAAATTTTAACTTATCAATATTCAAATCACCAGCTGGGTCATTTCCTAGACGACTTAGAGACGAGCGGGATCGCAAACGACACGGTCATTGGCATCACCGGCGACCACACCGCTGGCATGGGCATCCCTTTTGCTCAGAGCGAGTTGATTCTCAAGCGCGCCGTACCCTTTGTATTACTCACGCCCGATTCCATCAGCGAGCAATACCAGGCAAATCCACTGACGCCAGGCAGCCATAAAGATGTCATCCCCACCCTGTTTCATGCCGCAGGATTGGGGAATAGAGGCTACAAAGGCCTGGGGACAAGCCTACTTGACAACAGCATCTATCATTTTGGGTGCAATGCCGATGGCTTCGTGATTTACGATGGCGGCCTGGCAAATATGCGGCAGGATGGATTCGATAGCTACAAATGGTCTGGCAACGGCTATTTGATTAACGACGAGCCTGATGACGAAAACGCTGAAATGGCCGTAAATCGATATAAGGCGATTGTGTCGCTCTGCGATTGGCTAATTTTTTCGTTTTCAAACTAATTATCGGCGGAAATACGTTAAGATTGATGTGTACCAACATAGGTAACATCATGAAAAAAATAATTAGTACAACTTTAGCTTTAGTCGGCATAGCTGTTTTCAGCTCTCCGGCATTTGGCGCCCTTCAATGATGAGGCGGCGGCGGCCCTCGCGGCGGCGCTGGTTACTCGGGTCCGGGTGACACATCAAATCCAGGAGGCGCAGGCCCTGCTTCTCCATCTACTCCTACCGGTGGCGGCGTTCCAGGCGCACCTTCAACACCAGGTGGTGGCGCTGGTCCAGCGACCCCAGGAGGCGGTGGCGCAGCAATGCCATTACCACCACACGGTCAAACGGCTAAAGAGACCATGAAGTTAAAGTGGGATTTCCCTACTCATAACATCTATAAGCGCGACGAGGCCAAAGGCGCCAACGCAACTATTGCAGCAAAGATAGAGGCCGCTCTTCCAGAGCAAGAAGCTTACTACACAGTTGCAGGCGATGATCGCCGCCCGTTGCTAGTGCTTCGCGAGTGCTTGCTATGTAACGGTACGGATGACGCATTGCTTTCAAGTTATGAAAATAATGAGGCCGTCTTGATAGTTACGCGTTGGTTCCATTGCGTTAAGTTGCCTACAGACATTCTTAATGGCGAGCATCCATTCCATACTTTGTTCGAGGGTGACCACCCGCCGCACTTATTCGTGTCGCGCTGGGATGGTAGTAATCCAATTGCATTGCGTGGAGATTTGTCTCGTAGCGAATTGCTGGGCAACATGCACGAAACCTTGAAGGCGGAATACAAAAAAGACGCAAAGAAGGCCGCTAAGGAAATAACTAAGCTCATGTATGTTTACGACATGCTTGATGAAAAGATTCAACGTCTTGAAATCACAATCGATGACGAGCTAGAAAGACGTGGTCCTAAATCTAAAAAGCTTAAAAAGTACAGCAAGCAGCTAGAAGCCGCACAAAAAGAAATGGTAGCAGCTAAAGAAAAGGAAGCTACGCTTTCTAACCTTCAGCTAAGAAACCCTGACGAAGCGCCAAACGCACTAGAAGAACTTCTAGAGTCGCGCAAAAACGACCTGCCCGCTGGTCAGTAATTTATTACAATTAGGGAGATGCATCGTCGCTCCCTAATTGTACGTTTCTCTCTTTTGTGCCTAGCGTTAGTCACATGTACTACATTTGCTAGCGCGCAAAAGAAGAAAGACGACAAGAAAGAACAAGAATATAAAAAAGATCCGTACACCGAGAATATAGAAGATGTCTGGCGCGCAGCCGGATATGAAGCCATGGGCGATTTCGGTTGGGCCGATGGGCACGGCACCGTAAACATCGAAGATGCCATTGGCGAAGAAGAAATAATCTTCATTGAGACAAAACACTTTAAAATTGGTTGCTGCTTGCCAGACTATAAAATTTCTCGAGAAGACAAAGTAGAGAAAAGTAAAATAGAAAGCGAGCTCGATGAGTTACGCGAATTTATTCCGAACATACCTCGGCGCGTGAAGGTGCTCGATAAATGGTTGCGGCTCCACCTGTATGCCATGCGTATCGAAAAGCTATACACCAGAATTCAGGGTATCCTGCAAGTTAGCGACGACGATTTCCCGACGGGACCTGGTCAATTAAAGAACGGTAAGTACATGGGTGAAGGTCCCTACTTAGGGATGAAATCTAAGTTTACTTTACTGCTGTTTGACAAAGAGAGTAGTGTCGGCCGTTACCGCACAGCATTCATGGGAGAGACGGGTATTATCCCGATTCGCTTTTTGTTTCCGAACGAAGGCACTCTACTATATGCCTGTGCCGCCCAAAATGAAGGTCTTGCTTCTGACACCACTATGCACTGCGCAATGGTGTATGCCGTTACGCAAAATCTTCTAAACGGTTACCGGCACTATGGCCAAGCGATGCCGACTTGGTTGCCGTTGGGCGTTGCTCATTCGTTGGCCCGCGACATTGACCAGAAGCGCAACTACTTCACGGATAAGCGACTCTACGATTCAGAAGACAAGAACATTTGGAAGTGGGACACTAAAACCCGCAAACGAGTCGACTACGATATTGCCGTTTCTTATCAAGAGATGACAGCGTGGGGTTCGCCAGAATCGCTGTCTTATAACGACCACGTAATGGCATGGGCGCGTGTAGATTTTCTGCTAAAGGTGCATAAAGACTGGGTGGCAAAATGGCTGTATCGAATGCAAGACAGCTATGCGCCAACCCTAGTTCCTTCTGCTGAGCAGCTTGTAGAGCGCGACAGAGAGACCGTCGCCGAGATATTTGTCTTTGACGAGGGTGATTTCGAGTCCGTTTGGCAGAAGTGGGTAAAGAAAAATTATAAGAAGAAATAGTGATTATCTACTTTAGTGAGTAGATTTTGAGCCGCAAATGTGTGTGAGGGGTACCTCAGAACATCATGCGATTTCAAAAAATCTTACTATTCGCGCTCCTAACAACTTTACTTCCAGCCTGCGGGGCTGCCGGTGAAGATACGCCAAATAGTCCGCCAGATAGTCCGCCAGATAGTGGCGGTGGCGATGCAAGTGAGCCCATCTATCCTCCAGACGCACAGTCTGGCCTTGCTACTTTTTACGTTGATCACAGCAGTGGGGCCAACAATGTTCCGCCAGGAGATGCTGCCAAGGGATTTTTTGCGAGTGCCCATACTACTGAGGGCATCATGCATGAACTGAATAACGCCGGCACTGGTGGTGGGCTGTTACGCAGTGATATGCGGGTCAATCTTTCTCGCGAAAATTTGCCAACCTCGCTCGTGGAAGGCGAAAGAATAGGGCTCAAAACCTGGCTAACCATGATGGGAACTCCTCTCGATCAATCTCCTTCTATTGAGGGTGAGGAATATCCTATTGGCCTAGCGCCCTATGCGCGCTGGAGCCCGATGAGCGCTGATATCTGGGCCGATACGGTTGTCACTAGGCTCGAGAATTACGAATTGCTCAACGGGTTCGTACCTAGCTTTATAGAAATATGGAATGAGCCAGACCGTCGTGAATTTTACAACGGAGACATCGCGGACTACTTGGAAATCTACACAGCCGCTTCTCAAAAAATTAAATTCCGCTGGCCACAGATACAAGTGGGTGGGATGGGATTGGCCGGGCACCGGTCCGAAATGGGCGGAACGCAATCGGCAGTCTTGTCGTTAATCGATCATGCCGCTGCCAACAATCTACCTTTAGATTTCGTATCTTGGCACCACTACACCATTGCCAACGAATTGCAGTACTCAGGATTTATAGAAGATGTACGACAGCGCTTGGACAGCTACAACATGCCCGATGTTAAGTTAATAGTTTCTGAATGGAATCTACTCCCAGCACCAAATGCCGAGTTTGATCACGCGCATAATGCCGCTAACTACGCTGGGTTTCAAACTACAGCTCGCGAACTCGAGCTGGACGGAAACATTATGTTCATGATACAAGACTCAACGCGAAGTAATATTAGCATGGGTGACTTCGCGGGAAACGGCATGGGCTCGATAACGGAACACGGTATCAAAAAGCCAGCCTTTCATGTTATTGAAACGCTCCAAGCAATGTCGGATGAGCCTATGCTTGCAACAATTCGCCCGGACAATGAACTCAGCGTGAATGTTTATGCGACGAAAGTAGGCAACCGCGTACGATACGTTGTTAGTAATGATGCCATCCCAGGCCAATGGATATGGGCGAATAGACTACGCGACGCCGGCCTGGTCCCTGGTTACTTGTGGATGCTTTACTCTAGCGCAGCAATCAATAATGGTGCCGCCCACAAGCCAAGTCACACTGAGTTGCTTGCGGAAGGAATGACTGAATTAGAAATAGCTAGCATCCGCGAAATAGAGGACGAATTAAACATGTCCTGGACTTTCAAGAAAAGAGATCGCCCTATTGAGATTGTCTTTGGCGGCGATCAGCTTCCGAACATCTCTAATGTTCGCCGTTTTGACAGCATTAACAACAATTTTGCTGATCGCGTTGAAAAAATAATGCCTT
>Ga0315320_10004930_pt1 | contig 10945 bp, 10 predicted proteins | sample M140m21515metaG_FD_203458 | JGI IMG/M metagenome (GOLD analysis project Ga0315320, IMG submission 203458) | Ammonia-oxidizing marine archaeal communities from Monterey Bay, California, United States - M1 40m 21515 | ecosystem: Environmental > Aquatic > Marine > Coastal | place: USA: California...
CTGGCAACAATGCCATTTGACAAGGGCGCGTACGCTGCGGGCTACGTATTCCGCAAACTCACACCAATCCACTCCGCGCTGAGTCCGCTCTGGACATTCTCAACGTCCGGCTCGCTTCCGGACGACATGCGACGGCCCTATGTCGCAGTCGCTAACCATGAGAGTTTCGTCGACATCCTCCTCATCTCCCACCTCCCAACAGAGTTCAAATGGCTGTCCAAGGCTGAGATCATGAAGATCCCAGCGGTCGGCTGGATGATGCGGCTTGCGCGAGACATCCCACTCGAACGCGGCGACACGACGTCCGGGCGAGCAGCTCTTGACCAAGCACGTGAGCGCCTCGACGCAAAAGTATCGGTCATGATCTTCCCAGAGGGCACCCGCTCGAGAACAGGCGAAATGGGTAAGTTTCGGGCTGGAGCATTCAAGCTCGCCATCGAAGGGCAACACCCAATTCTTCCGATGGCGATACATGGCACGCGCGCGTGCCTGCGCAAGAGCGACTGGCGCCTCGGACGCGCCCGAGCTGAGGTACGCGTACTCGAACCGATCTCGACAGAGGGACTGACCGAAAACGATCTCCCTGAGCTGCGCGAAAGGGTCCGAGCCGCCATTGAGCAAGGTCGCCAGGAACTGCGCGACCAACACGGCTACGTTCCTCCCATCATTGACGAGGCCGAGGCGGCGGCCGCTGAAGCAGCCGACGCAGCAGCAAGCGGAGCCACGCGCAACACCAACTGAGCCTGCTCTCCATCAGGGGTCAATCCGCCAGTCAATCCGGCTCATCCGGGCAACCAATCACCTGAACCGTTCGCCAGTCAGCCACAATGGTGTTCATGTTGATCGAGCAGATCCGAACCGACCTCAACGTTGCCACGAAGGCTCGCGATTCGGTCCGCCAGCGGACCTTGCGATCAATCATCGCTGCGGTGCAGGAAGCGCAGGTCTCCGGAGACACCGCAAAGGAACTCGACGACGAGGGTGTGATGGTGGTACTCAAGGCCCAGGTGAAGCGGCGTATCGACGCTGCCGAAGCCTTCGACGCCGGCGGTGCTAGCGATCGCGCTGCTGCCGAACGCGAGGAGCAGGAAATTATCGAGGAATACCTGCCTGCAGCGATGACCGACGAACAACTCGAATCAATCGTCGCCACTGTCATGGAGGCAAACGGGTTCGTTGAAAGGTCTGACATGGGTCGGGCCATGAAAGCAATCAACGCCGAGGTCGCCGGGCGCGCCGACGGCCGCCGAGTCGCAGACCTCGTCAAGTCACGTCTCACGTGAAACCGCTCTACGCTTACTTACCGGAGATCAGGTAGATGCAGGTCCCTGTCAGGCTGCTCTCGGCTCTGCAACCAGCGGTTGCACCGGCGCTCCTGGTCGCAATTGCCTCGAGCACCGTCGTTTTCGTCTCGACACCGTTTCTCCTCGCCGGGATCGCAGAACAACGCGACCTATCAATAGGAACGGTTGGCTGGATCTCGACGACGCAGCTGTTTGGGTTCGTCCTCGCTTCCTTTCTGGGCGGCCGATATCTGACACCAGTCCGAGCGGTTTTCATCGGCGGCGCACTCCTCGGTTGCTCGGCAAACCTCATGTCGGCAATCGCGCCAACACTGCTGGCACTTTCGGGCGCACGATTACTCAGCGGCCTGTCGCTGGGGTTGGCTGCATGGTTCGGGTGGCAGGCCGCGTTCGGTGATGCGGAAAAGACCGGCGATGTTGCCGTGATCGGTCCGCTCGTCGGTGTCATCACCGCTCCTGCGGTATCGGCACTGATCGAGTCCATAGGGATCGACTGGCTCTTCGTTGTACTCGCGGCGGTGACAGCAACTCCTCTGCTGTTCGCGCACAAAGTCCCAAACACCATCCCATGCTCCGAGCGCCACGGCCGCAGTAAGCGACATGCCCCAACTCGCGCCGCCCGGGCCATTCTGATTGCCCTGACCTTCATAACGTTCGGCGGATCATCAGTGTTCATCTTTGCCGCAGCGATCGGCACTGAGCTGAACGGCCTTGACCCATTCACCGTGTCAGTCCTATTTAGCTGCAACTCTCTCGTGGCGATACCGGCGGCCAGATGGCGCGGCAACCGGGGGCCGGCGGGTTTCTGGTACTTCTGTACAGCACTGATGGCCATGCTTATAGCAAGCGTTCGCAACCAGTGGCTGTTCGGCTTTGGGCTGGTGGCGTGGGGGTTCGTCTTTTTTATGGCAACACCGGCAGTATTCGGACTCCTCGCATCTCGATCCGCGTATCCTGCCGAACGAGCAGGCGATGCGCAAGCCGTGATGGCATTGGGCCGGGTCTTTGGTCCTCTGCTCGGTGGCGCCCTTATTTCGCACGGGTCGAGCGTGGCTCTTGGTTTCTGCGCCGCCGGAATCATGGGAGCAGCGTCACTGGCATTGCTGTACGTCGATCGACGGAGCCTGCCGGTCATCGGAGCGCGTCCCGCATGACTGACGTTGATCGCGTCCACGCAGCAAATCAGTTGTTTTACATCGCACATGAGGGGCGTGATATTGAGGCTATGACAGCAATCTGGGAGCACAGCGATCGCGTTGTATGCGTGCATCCCGGCTGGCCGATCCTGCGCGGCTGGGATGATGTGTTGCAGTCATGGGTCAGTATCTTCCGGGGTCCCGGCCAGAGCCAGTTCATCTTGACCAACGAGTCGATTTCGACCAAGGGCGACATCGCTTGGGTGACGCTCGACGAAAATCTTGTCGACGGCAACGGCGCCACAACCATCGCTGCCACGAACCTATTCGTTCGCGACCACGAGGGCGAGTGGAAGCTCGTCACCCACCACGGGTCTCCTGTGATTAATCGATGATCAGACAACACTGCTCTTTCTTACCTATCCGCTACTCAGCACGAACTCCGCGCGGAATCAGCCGGACGACACTTGCCGGTCCATACTGAGCGGATGAGCAACGCCACCGAACTTGCGGCCTGGTCGACGCCCGCAGTCAACCTGCCCGAACATGCCAACAACGCCATCCACACAAATGCCGGAGCTCGTGCCGCTGGGTTTCCGTCAGCCCTCGTTGCAGGCGTGACCGTCTACGCCTACATGACGCACGTGCCCGCAGCTACATGGGGATTGGACTGGCTGCGTGGGGGCGGTGCTCACGTTCGATTCCGTTCTCCCGTCTTCAACCACGACCTGGTCGATTACGTCCCGACTGACGCTGGGCTGAGAAGCGGGACAGTCGAAGCGCAGGTCGGCGGAGTAACTCGCGCAGCGTGCTCTGTGACTCGCGCGGGCCGCCCACCCGACCGCTGCTCCGGCGTGGGTGAGCAGCTCCTCCCGATCGAATTCATTGCTGACGAGTCATGGACGACGTACGCAACACGAGCCGGTGATGATCTCCCGATCTACACCGAGCATCAGATTCTTCATCCCGTGACGTGGATGCGCATCGCTAACCAGTTCTTTCATGAGCAGATCGTGACCGGTCCGTGGATCCACGTCCGAAGCCACCTCAAGCATCACGGGATCGCGCGCTTTGGCGCAGCACTTGAGGCAAACGCAGTCGTCGTCGATCGCTTCGACTCTCGTGCCGGTCAGCGTGCAATTCTTGATGTTCGTATTAGTGCTGACGGTCAGCCCGTCGCAACATATGAGCACGAAGCCATCGTGCAGCTTGCCAAGAGCGTCGGGAACTAACGCTCAGCGCATCGCGCACCACACGCGTTCCGCAGTGACCGGAATGTCGATGTGCTTCACTCCAAAATGTGCAAGCGCATCAATCACAGCGTTCTGCACTGCGGGTGTAGCACCGATCGTGCCGGATTCACCGATGCCCTTGGCTCCAAGTGGATTTCGCTGGGTCGGTGTCTCTTGCGGGATCCGTTCGAACGTCGGGAGTTCAGCAGCCGAGATCAGCGCGTACTCCGCCAGGTTGGCAGTCTGTGGGTTTCCGTCCTCGTCGTAGACAAACTCTTCCATCAACGCTTGTGCGATTCCTGCCGCAACGCCACCATGCACCTGTCCTTCAACGAGCAGCGGGTTGACCATGACGCCAGCATCGTCGCACGCTATGTGTCGGCTGATCGTGACATTCCCGGTGTCGGTGTCGACCTCAACCACCGAAAGATGAACACCGAACGGGAAAGTCGCACCGGGCGGCTGGAAATCAATCTCGGCACGCAACATAACGTCGGCTGTTTCGGATTCGTGACCGGCGACGTCGCTCCATGACTTGCTGATAGCCGGTGTACCGGCAACCGAGAACAGCCCTGTTTCGGTATCGAGAACGATATCGGCGGCGTCAGCTTCGAGTAGGTGCGCAGCGACTACTTTGGCGCTCTCAACGAGGGCTTCCGTTGCTTGCCACACCGCGCTCCCCCCGGCCTGGAGCGACTTCGAACCGCCGGTGCCGCCGCCGCGTGGCACCTCGGCAGTGTCACCGTGACGGACCTGGATTCGGTCGATGTCGATACCGGTCAACTCCGCGGCCAGCTGCGCGAATGCAGTGTGATGACCTTGCCCGTGTGACGACGATCCGGTCAGCACGACCGCTGATCCGTCCGCTTGAAGTTCAATGCTGCCATATTCAGAGTTAGCCATCGGATTGGCAATCTCCACATACGCTGCCCAGCCGAGACCGAGGAGTGGTGCCGACGGGTCGGTCCGCCGACGCTGTTGTTCTGAGCGAAGGGCTCCATAGTCGGCAGCGTTGAGGACTGCGTCGAGCGCCGTTGCGTATGCACCTGAATCCATTGAGGCACCCATCGGGGTGGTGAACGGAAAGTCGCTGGCGGCAATAAAGTTTCTGCGGCGCACCTCGGCGGGATCCATGTTGATTTCGGCGGCGAAGCAGTCAACCATCCGCTCGATTGCGTGCGCTGCTTCCGGGCGACCGGCGCCGCGATAGGCACCCATCGGAACGGTGTTGGTGACCGCAGACTGGAATGAATAGTCAACGTTGGCGATGTCGTAGACACCGGTCGCCATTTGCCGGGTGATAAACGGGAGCACGGCGCCAACGAGCGGATACGCCCCACTGTCTTGAGTCTCGTGGACGCGATAGTGAGTGATCCGCCCATCTCGCGTGCCGCCGATCGATGCGTCAAACTCGCAGCCTCGGCCATGGACGAGGCCGAGCATGCTTTCCCACCGTGTCTCAGCCCAGCGCACCGGCCGATCAAGAATTCGTGCAACGAGCGACACGATGATGTCTTCCGGGTACCCACCGTTCTTCGCACCGAAGCCACCGCCAACATCGGGACAGATCACGCGGACCTGATCAACGTCCAGGCCGGTTGCAGCGGCAAGCGTGTCACGGGTGCCGTGAGCCCCCTGCGTGGTCGCCCACTGGGTGAGGAACGGACGACCATCGTCGCCCGTCGACCACACCGCAATGGCGGCGCGTGGTTCAAGCGGACATGGCGCCAACCGTTGGTTGCGGAACGAGAGGTCCACGGTGACATCGCACCCCTCGAAGAAGTCGCTACCCGACGAAGATGGTTGCTCAAAAGCGACATTCGTGCCAACCTCCGGAAAGAGCAGTGTTTCGTCACGCACTGCGTCTCGCGCTGTCACTACGACGGGGAGTAGTTCATCCTCAACCACGACAAGGTCCGCAGCATCGGCGCTAACCGATGCCGAGGTAGCGAGGATGACTGCAAGGGGTTCTCCAACATACCTCATCCGGTCAGACGCCAGCCAGGTGCGGGTCATTGCCTGATTGAGCATTGGCATACTCGGCGCCTGCAACTCGAGGCCAAGATCCGCAGCAGTGAACACAGCGACAACACCGTCAAGCTCGAGTGCGTCGCTGACATCGATGTTAATGATCTCGGCATGCGCGACTGATGCCCGAACAAAGGTCGCGTGGAGCGCAATACCCGGTGCGAGGTCGTCGACGTACTCGCCACCAATCGTCAGGAGATCAGGATCTTCTTTGCGAACAACACGTGTTCCGAGGATGCTCATAGGTACCGAATGTAGTAACCGACGCGATGCCTGTCTTCACGCAAAGCTGAGCAGCTCTTCCGCTCACTTCTCGACGAGCGCTGCGAGCCGTTCGAGTGTTGCTTCCATTGAGATCGGATGCTTTTCGGCGTAACCCGCTAGTTCGATCGCTTTCGGAAACACCGCAGTCGACCAGTCGAACGTCTCGGTGACCTTGGTGGCAGCCCCATTGTCGATGGGTTCAAGTTCATAGCGCCAGCGGTGCTTGCCCATATGCGCCCATGCGATCAGCGTGCCCTCGTCGAACTCGACGACCTTGCTTGAGATGCGGTACGGCAACGGACCCATTTTCATATCCATCCTGAACCTCGAATCAATCCCAAGTCTTCCTGGGTTGCCACGAACCTGCTGCAGCATGCCCGAGCCATCAAAGTCTGCGTGGCGGGCCGGATCAGCAAGCAGTTCGAAGATCACCTCCGGAGATGCCTTAATTTCTCGCGTCACAGACACCATTTGTTCAGCCATGTTGGCGAGGGTAGTCGGCGTCTCTCGAGCCTCGAAACTCTCGAATCGCTCAGCGCACTCGATACCGTGCAGACTCGTCGAATGAAGCAGTCCCTCGACTTTGAAACGCTCGTCGCGGCGCGACGGAGCATTCGCGGCTACAAACCCGACCCGATTCCGCAGCATCTCATGGCGGAAATCATTGAAATTGCTAAGCGCGCACCGTCATCGATGAATACCCAGCCTTGGAACTTTCATGCGATCACCGGTGCGCCTCTGGAACTCATTCGGGAAGGCAATACCGAACGCATGATGGCCGGAGCTGCAGTGGACCGCGAGATCAAGACGGCTGATCACGGATACCAAGGAGTACATCGCGATCGCCAGGTCGAGATCGCTATTCAGCTCTTCGAAGCAATGGGCATCGAACGCGACGACAAGGTTCGCCGCCAAGACTGGGTAATGCGCGGCTTTCGTCAGTTCGACGCTCCGGTTTCAGTCGTCGTTACGATCGATGGAGAACTGGCCGGTGACACGGTTGCTCACTTTGACTGCGGCGCCGCAACCTATGGACTCGTGCTGGCCGCAACGTCGAAGGGTCTCGGTTGTGTCATCAACGGGCAGGGCATCATGCAGTCAAGCGTCGTCCGAGAGCATGCCAATATCCCCGACGATGAGGTGATCATGACGTGCGTTGCGATGGGTTACCCCGACACTGACTTTGTCGCGAACGACGTGATATCGCGCCGCGCCGCAAATGACGACGTCGTCAACTTCGTCGGTTTCGACGACTGAGCCAGGCCCGCCCTCGGCAGCGAGCCAACGGCCAGTCGGTAGTTTCCGTTGTGGCTGATCAGGACATATCGCAGCCGCCCTGACTTCTTCGGGTGGCAGACCGGCTTCGCGCAGAGCGCCGCAGGCATCCGCTGCTCTCTTCTGCGCCTTACGGACAACGATGAAGTTGACTTCGCAAGAATCTTCCTGCGAGGCATCCCTTTCGCGAACTGAATCATGTGAGCGGGCACACCTCGCGCCATACTCCCTCGATGCCCACCACCACCGTGAACGACATCGACATCTGTTACGAGAGCTTCGGCCCCGATGACGCCCCACCGCTGTTGCTGGTGATGGGCCTTGGAGCACAGATGACCTTGTGGGGTCCGGGTTTTATTTCCGAGCTGCTCGGGCGTGGTTTCCGCGTTATCCGGTTCGACAACCGCGATGTCGGCCTGTCGACCAAAACTGCAGGGGACCCCCCAGATGTGATGGCGCTTTACCTCCAGGCGATGGCTGGCGAGCCGGTCGAAGCGCCGTACACCCTTGCGACAATGGCCGCCGACGCAGTCGGCCTGCTCGAAGCGCTCGGCATCCCCGCGGCGCACGTCGTCGGAGCGTCGATGGGAGGGATGATCGTGCAGATGATGGCGATCGAGCATCCAGAGCGAGTGCTGTCATTGACTAGCATCATGTCGGCCACCGGGGCTACCGATGTGGGCCAACCGGACGCAGCAGCAATCGAAGCATTGCTCACTCCAACGCCGACCGACCGGGACGGAGCGATTGAGGCGAACGTCGTCACGTCACGCATCATCTGCGGACCGCTCTTTGATGAAAACGAGGCACGAGAACGCTCCATTGAGTCCTACGACCGCTGCTTCCACCCAGCTGGGTCGGCGTTCCAGATCGCGGCTATCGCGGCCACCGGCGACCGCACCGAGCGTCTCGCAGCTGTCAAGGTTCCAACCCTCGTGGTCCATGGTCGCCACGATTCACTCATCACGCTGTCGGGTGGCGAGGCAACTGCTGCTGCCATTCCTGGTGCCGACCTCGTGGTGTTTGGCCAAATGGGCCATGACCTTCCCGACGTGTACTGGCCGCAACTGGCAGACGCCATCTTTGCCACTGCCATGCGTAACAACATCTCGTGAGGCGCGAGTGATCTGATAGCTGTCAAGGTCGCCAATCCTTCGCCGCTGACTCGTCATCTCGAATAACTCCACCGGGTCGCTGCCGTCGCTGGCGCTGGCGCTGAAAAGCCAGTTGGATTTTTGCCTTGCTCTCGTTGTTGCAATTACCGGGCGCGTAACTCGATGTCCGCCCGTGCTGGTTGACATCTGGCGTAGCGCTACGGGCTGGCAAAACTCCTCACTTGCTGTAACCGGGAGTCTTTGTGTTGGATCAACCCAGATTCATTAGGTGGTATTATGTTCTGGTTGTCAGACCAGAAAAAGGAAGACAACCTTTGTTACTGTGGGGTGATGATAATGAAGATGGTCGTGGGGACCCAGACAGTTGAGATTGGACCAGACGGTGGTCCTAATTTTAAGGTCCCCACCGAGGTCGACGTCGCCATCAGAGATACGGACACTTACGACATTGATGTCCGACTCCAATGGAGTGCCCGAGAAAGCAAGCTCGTAGCGACCCAGGCCACCTTCACTTCGACCTCAAACGATGAGCCAGTAAGCGTCAGTCGCATTGCAAGAATTTCGGTGCGTGATGCCATGCAAACCGACCTTGAACTGGAGGTTCTCGGCGTAAACAGTTGGCAAGGTATCGTCAAAGATAACGAGGGCTCTGATCCTGTCGCAATTGACGCTCTCATCTATTTACTCGCCATAGCTGTGAATAGCCCTCATCCGTCGGCAACAGTCGCAACAGCCCGCGGACTCGCGCCGTCAAGTGGACCGAAGCGAGTGAGCGAGGCCCGTAAACGGGGTCTCATCCCGCAAACTCAGCCAGGCAAAGCGTCAGCCTCAACTGATTGAGCGAATTGGTCTCAACGGGCAGGCGCAACAGGCCCTACCTGGCACCCTTCGCGACCACAGAGCCAGCCCAAAACGCAAGTTTTGCTGAGTTGACTCGAATCATCCGATTGTGATCCTGAGGGCGTCTTGTTGGACGATTTTGACCGCAGCAACTGGACCGGATTACCTGAACTTTTTCATGACGGCGATCAGTCAGTTGCTGAGCCAGAACGAATCGAAACGGTTCGCGGGCGGCTTAAACCACAAACCCTCCGTTTTGGACCACAAACTCGACATCAGGTGCTGCGGCAACGCAACCCACAAGTCCGCAGCAACGGACCGTCAGCGCTGCATCACCCCAGCTCAGAGGTCATTCGATGCGAAGATCAGAGATGGCCCGAGAGATCACGAGCTGCTGGATCTGCTCGGTGCCTTCGAAGATGTCGTGGATCTTGGCGTCACGGTGCCAGCGCTCAACTGGGTACTCACGGGTGTAGCCGTAGCCTCCGAGGATCTGGATGGCACGCTCGGTAACCCAAGTGGCCGTGCGTGCAGCCTTCAGCTTGGCCATCGAGCCTTCGGCGTTCTTGAAGCCCTTGTTCTTTCCAAGCCAGGCAGCCCGGTAGATCAGGAGGCGCGAGGCCTCAATCTCTGTCGCCATGTCCGCCAGCATGAAGGCAATCGACTGATTCATAATGATCTTGCGCCCAAACGCTTCGCGTTCTTTTGCGTAATCTAGTGAGTACTCGTAGGCGGCGCGGGCGACGCCGAGAGCCTGAGCACCAACAGCCGGCCGGGTCGCCTCAAAGGTCTGCATCGCTGCTTGCGAGTTACCTTTTTCACCGCGACGGACGCGGGCGATGCGCTCGTCCAGCTTCTCCTTGCCACCGAGCAGGCAACGGCCTGGAACGCGTACGTCGTCGAGGACCACCTCCGCGGTGTGGCTGGCGCGGATGCCGTGCTTTTTGTACTTTTGGCCCTGCGACAGACCCTTGGTCCCGGGTGGGACGACGAACGATGCGTGCCCTTTCGATCCCAGCTCGGGATCGACAACGGCGACGACGACATGAATGTCAGAGATGCCACCGTTGGTAATCCACGCCTTGGTGCCATTGAGCACCCACTCGTCGGTCTTTTCGTCGTATTTTGCTGATGTGCGGTAGCCACCGACGTCAGATCCGGCGTCAGGCTCTGAAGCGCAGAACGCGCCGAGGGCTAACTTGCCGGTGTCGGCGTTCTCGTAACACTGCGGTACCCATTCCATCAGCTGCTCGGGCGTGGCCGACGACGCAATACCTGCAGCAGCGAGGCCGGAGCCCATGATGGCCATACCGATGCCGGCGTCGCCCCAGAACAGCTCTTCGATCGCAATTGGCATTGACAAGCCGGTCGGGTCGTTCATCATGGCTTCAGCCATGAACTCCCAGCTGTACAGGCCAATCTCCTTGGCCTGCTCGACGATGGGGTACGGGAACTCTTCCTTCTCGTCCCACTCTTCACCCGCGGGACGAACGACGTTCTCGGCGAAGTCGTGCACCCACTTTTGGAGGGTGAGTTGATCCTCATTGAGCTTCATGGAGAAATCGGTCATGTCTTTAAGTTACCGGCGGGTAACCAAACTTTCCACACGTCGGTAACTTCGCGGCAGAAACGTTACGAGTCCAAGGTCTCCGCAATCGGAACGACGGAGAGATCGGTGTCGTCGTCGATCACGTAGTTGCCGGCAACCAACTCAACGGGCGCGGCATCAGCAAACGTCACACCCATTGGAT
>Ga0315320_10004931_pt1 | contig 10944 bp, 8 predicted proteins | sample M140m21515metaG_FD_203458 | JGI IMG/M metagenome (GOLD analysis project Ga0315320, IMG submission 203458) | Ammonia-oxidizing marine archaeal communities from Monterey Bay, California, United States - M1 40m 21515 | ecosystem: Environmental > Aquatic > Marine > Coastal | place: USA: California...
GGGGTTTGGACCGGGCAAGGACATGGAACGGCCAGACCTATGGAACGAGCAATAAATTTTGGCAAGGGGCCCGACTTTGATAGTAATTCGTTGCCGTGGAAGGTGGACGACTCTCGTCCTCCCAACCATCAATTTCTCGGTTACCGATTAAATGAAACTCAATCACCCACCTTCTTATACAGCTTTGGGGAAATCAAAGTGGAAGACTTTTTTGAAAGCATAACCGCTCAAGGTGCTCCGACCATCCTAAGGCGCGACACTTTATTTACCTCACCGACGGATGAAAACGATCTGTCTTTAAAAGCAGCGACTGGCAAACAAATTAAGGATCTTGGGCTCGGAAAATACTTAATTGACAATCAGGTGGTTGTCACCATTCTCTCCGGACATCAAGGTGAAATAATTGAACTTGGCGAAGAGAAGCAACTGAAAATTAAAATTGAATTGATTGCCGATCGTCCACAAAATACTGTTGTAGAATTTGAGTGGAAGTAGATTCACCAACCTCCATCAATACACATTAACACCATAGTCAGCTATCAAAAAACAAACATGTTCACGACACTCATTGAATCACTGATAACGTTACTGTTCGTTTGCTTCCCTCAACAAGAGCCTCTTGGTGAGTATTGGGGAACGGCCGAAGAAGAAGCAAAATACTACAAAATGGTCGAAGTGCCACTTCCTCCAGAACTTGCCGTTGAGGCAGGCAGCTTTGAGGTCATGCCAGACAAAAAACAACTCGCAATCGCTACTCGGCGGGGTGATATCTTCCTCGTTGATGGCATTTTTCAAAAACATCCAGAACCCGTATTTAAGAAATATGCCAGTGGCTTGGATGAAATATTTGGAATGGCCTATCGAAATGACGCATTCCATATTACTCAGCAAACAGAAGTAACACGCATCACAGATACCAATAACGATGGGCGAGCCGATCAATTTGATACGCTGAGCGATCGATGGGGATTCCGGCACTATCACGAATTTTCATTCGGCTCCAAACCCGATCCTGAAGGAAACATTTGGGTCGCGCTCTGCCTTTCGGAGTCTTACCACTCCAAAGCGCCATTCCGAGGATGGTGCTTAAAGATAACTCCCGATGGACGTTCCATCCCCGTTTGCAGTGGCATTCGGAGCCCATGCGGAATTGGCCCGAACGAACATGGCGTTATGTTTTATGCTGAGAGCCAAGGACCGTGGAATGGCTCGTGTTCTCTAAAGGTTCTCGAACCAGGGGGATTTATGGGGCACCCAGTCAGTTTCAACTCGTACGAACTTGCTCCAGAAATGGGAGAGCCACCAACGGTCCCAAACACCCCCTCTCGATTAGAAGTCGAACGAAAAAGAGTGAAAGAGCTAGTCCCCTATGCCGTTGTTTTCCCTTACAAGCGAATGGGAAGATCCATTTCAGGATTCATGGTCGATCGCACCGGTGGAAAATTTGGACCGTTTGAAAACCAAATTTTTATTGGTGATTTCAGCCTCGGCGTGGTCATGCGGGCAACGACAGAAAAAGTGAATGGCGTTTGGCAAGGTGCCTGTTACCCGTTCCGTGAAGGATTTGACACCGGACTACTAGCGGTGCAATTTACACCCAATGGTAATTTAATTGCCGGAGGCACAAATCGTGGCTGGCCTGTGCGTGGCCCAAAGGCATACGCCATCCAGCGTCTGGACTGGACGGGCATAACGCCATTCGAAATCAAAACGATAACTGCCACCGTAGACGGTTTTAAAATTACTTTTACTAAACCGGTAGATCCAAAAATTGCGGGTCTGGCGACGAACTACCAATTGGCAACCTTCACTCACATCTATCGTCAGGGTTATGGCAGCCCTGAAGTCGATCAAACTACGCCCGTCGCAACGCAAGCTGTTGTCTCCCCGGATCGCATGACCGTCAATCTCAAAGTTGACAATCGCGTTCAGGGACACGTACACGATTTTAGACTTCCGGCTATTCGCTCAAGTACCGGTGAGAAACTTGTACACGCTGACGCGTATTACACCTTAAATGAAATTCCACGAGAATAGTTTCACTCATTTCGAACAACGCGAAAAGAACCGATAGCGACTGACCTGTAAATAGTCGAAGGATTTGGCAATTCAACAACAAACAAAAAGTTGGGAACCTAATGCGACACTATCTTCTTCTTTCTATCTTGTTATTGGCCGCCACAAGTGACCTCGCGGCGCAGGATTCAGCCCCCTCCGGTTTCACTGACCAAACTACCAGCCTAGGGCTTGAGCTAGGCGGCTCCGCAGCATGCTGGGCCGATTTGAACAATGATGGGTGGCCAGATCTGTGCTGCGGTGGCACCGTTTGGAAGAACGAACAAGGGCAAAAATTCTCTCGCCTGGCAAATGGACTAGGTGAATTGATTGCAGCAGATTTTGATAACGATGGTTTTGTTGACCTATTCTCATGGTCTAACTTAAAACTCTACAAGAACATCGGCGGCAAAGAATTCATCCCCTTCGATTTACCCGAACTTCCAGACACTGTTTCCCTAGGGGCATGCTGGGCGGACTTCAATCGCGACGGATACGTTGATCTCTATGTAGGCGGATACGAAGATTGGGGAAAAGGAATCACCTACCCGGATCTATTTCTCATGAATGAAAAAGGGACTGGATTTCAGCTTGCGAGAACAGACTCTCAATATCGCGCACGAGGAATCACTGCCTGCGATTACGACCTCGATGGCGATCCAGATATCTATGTCTCTAATTACCGCCTCCAACCGAATCTGCTGTGGGTGAATGATGGAGCGGGCAATTTTGAGAACAAAGCGCCCATCGTCAACGCTGTTTCCACCTCCGATCAATTTGGCGGTGGACATTCGATCGGAGCAGCCTGGGGGGATTTTAATAACGACGGATTGATAGATTTATTTGCCGGAAACTTTGCTCATCGGGACAGCCGCGGCAATCAGCCTCAATCGAGATTCTTAAAGAACCTTGGACCCGAGAAAGAGTACACATTTGAAGATCGAGGTACCTCCGGGGTTTTTTATCAAGAATCCTATGCCAGCCCGACGGCCGGCGATTTCGACAATGATGGGAATCTCGATCTGTTTTTTACCACCGTTTACGGCACCGCTTCATTCGGAAAAAAGAACAATGCTGTGCTTTACAAGAACCAGACTAACTTTCAATTTTCAGATGTCACCGCTGAGAACAACCTAGGAAACCTACCGCCCACGTATCAGGCAGCCTGGGCCGATTACGATCGTGACGGCGATCTCGATTTAATCACCGCAAACAAGCTCTATCAAAATCAGCTGAAAAATGGCCATTGGTTGAAAGTTTTAGTCCACGGCAACGGAACTGATTTTAATCAATCTGCAATCGGCACTATCGTAAAAGTTATTGCCGGCGAACACATCTTCACCAGATCGGTTGAAGCGGGTACTGGACAGGGAAACCAAAATGAAATGACACTCCACTTCGGACTAGGCAATGTCGATACACCGGTCTCGATCAAAATCCATGGGCCTAACCAAAAATCTCAAACATTTCCGACCATTGATCCCGATCGACTCATTACGATCCAACAGTTGGAAAACGGGACTTTCGAAATAACCAAAGACAACTAACTCTCAAAGGCTACTCTTCTTTTAATGGTGCCCAAATACGAACATCGTCATAAAAGATTTCACCACCACCTCGCGTGGGCAAATTGAACCAGGATTTTGGCGCGAGAAAACGTTCGTGCCGCGCCCTTAGCGTTGGACCATCCTTCAACTGTACCACCATTTGTTCGCCTTTGACTTCCAGCACAAAGGTATACCATTGGTCGGACTTAATCTTAAATGGATCCGAAGTAAGTATTTCAACCTGGTCGTTTTCTAGTTTGGTATTTTTATCCTTGATGAGCGAGATACCGTCCCGTTTGTGAAACGTAACCCGCCCGACATGTCCGGTACCACTTTGAAACGTTCCGTCATTAAATCCAAAGTGTGCACCATTCATCTTGCCTGTCAATTTGAATGACATTTGGAAAATACAGTCTTTCACGGGAACCACCAGCTTCGAACTTGGCGTGCCTCCATTATGCTTTGTGCGGCTTTTCTGAAACTCTTCTGTTGCAGGAATTCCGTGGAGCATACCATTGGCAACATTCCATCTGGTTTGATGTAGCGGAGTCCACTCGGGTCGAAGTGTGCTTTCTTTAAAACTATCTGTGAAAACCAATTCCCCTCGCTTCATCAAAACGGGCATAATTAATGGCTGAGCAGTCACTTCTTTTTGTGCTGAGTCTTGATTCGGTTTCGAGCTCGCGGGGTTGTTGGACTGCGCAGCAAGGGGCGGCGTAATCAGAGACGGAATCAGCATCATCAAACCAAAAACCCAGACCTTAAATTGCTGCATCCACTTCATTTTTCGTTGTCCAAAACTGGTATCGGAAAGAGTTCAGAGGGCTTGCGAGCTGATTGCAGCAATTCAAGAAACTGCGCGGCGATTTCTGGCTTTTGCGTCGCGAGATTATTTGATTCCCCGATGTCATTAGACAGGTCGTAAATTTCGACGTCGCCCAGTTTCTTTTTGGTACTGTTGCGAACCGCCTTCCAATTTCCTTTTCTTAATCCCTGGCGAGTTCCCAACTCCCAGTAAAGATACTCATGTTTTTTCTGGGTGGGCCGTCCTAATAATTCAGAAACAAAACTAATACCATCAATGTTCGCAGGAGATTTTGCACCCCCCAATTCAGCAAAGGTAGGAAACAAATCTTGAAATCCGGAGATGAGATCACTCTCAGTACCCGGCTTAATTTTTCCCGGCCAACTTGCCACCAAGGGCACCCTAATACCTCCTTCGTAAGTTGCTCCCTTTTTGCCGCGTAGTGGACCAGCAGCTTTAAAATGGGTGAGTGTTTTACCAGCTCCATGTGGACCATTGTCGGATGAAAAAATAATCAGTGTATTTTCAAGCTCTCCCAACGCCTGAACCTGCTTAACAATTCGCCCAACATCTCGATCCATGCGCGAAATCATCGCAGCCTGTGTTTTCTGATTACCCGACCAACTTTTTTCCCGGTAAGGCTCTAAATCAGGTACTTGAAAACTCGTGTGAGGAATCGTGTATGGAACGTAAGCAAAAAATGGCTTGTCACGGGGAGTCGCAATAAAACTTAACGCCTGCTCTGTAATCAAATCGTGTGAGTACTGCTGCTTCTGGCCTTTTGTATTTCCTGTGAGAAATACTTTTTTATCGTTCTTCCAAAGATGCCCCGGGTAGTAGTTATGCGCTTCTCGCTGACAGTTATAGCCATAAAAATGATCGAACCCTCGAACCACAGGGTCGCCCACCGAACCTGGGTAACCTTGCCCCCATTTGCCAAATGCACCCGTCGCGTAACCTGCCTTCTGCATTACCTCTCCCAACGTCACATACGACTTAGGAATAGGTACGTTGCCCTCAAATTCTAATGCCCGATTACCACGAATTGGGCAATGACCGGTGTGAAGCCCCGTCAATAAAACGCACCGAGCAGGCGCACAGACCGGTGCACCGGAATAGTGGTCAGTAAAACGCATGCCCGTCTTCGCCAGACTGTCAATATTTGGTGTCTTGATCAATTTCTGGCCGTAACATCCCAAATCTCCGTAACCTAAATCATCCGCCAAAATATAAATGATATTAGGTCGCTTCTCAGTTGCTTCAGCAATGTTGGTTACCAGCAACGCAGCCAAAACTAACAGGACACATCGTGTTGAATAAAGGATCCACATTTTCATGTCTCACAAAAAACAGCCAAGTAACCCAAAAAAAGACACCGCCAACCCGGTCAGCGATGCCTCTTGCATTCTCATTGTACCCACTTCAACTTGGCAGTGGGACAAAAAGCTAAATTCTTGCTTTGAAAATTACTTTCCCTTGCCGAACGATTTACCCTTTCCCTTCGCGCTTCCTTCTAGCTTACCTTTTGAATTGCCTTTTGAATTGCCTTTTGCGTTGCCTCTTGAGTTTTGGAAAACAAACGTTTCGCCAATCATCTCCTCAACTTCTTTCTTTTGCGAAGGATTCAATTTCGAAAGCAGTCGACTTCGTGCCTTATCTTGTAGTTTTGCAATTTCTCGCTGCAAGTCTTCTTGCATCTGTACTTGATAGTCTCGCAATTCCTGAGATTGCTCATCGGTAATCTTTAGGTCAGATTTTATTGGGTCGGCCGTTAAAACTTGCACGAGGTCACGCCGCTGCAGTAAAGACTGCATTCTCAACTGCCTCAATCGCTTAACCTGATGAGGAAGCAACAACTCATCCATTTCTCGTTCAGCAGAGTCGCGAATCTCCTTAATTTGGCTCGCAAGATTTTCAGTATCTGTGAAATCAATTTTCCTTAACTGATCCGCCATTTCTTTTTGCAAAGTTCTTTGTCGATCCAGAAACTCCCGATACTGATCGTCAACCATCTCGATGTCTTCGCGAATACGAGGGTTAGACAGAAGACCAAGTTCGCTACTCGCCGTGCCGTAACGCGCGGCAGTTGAACCAATCGGCTGCCCCTGAGCAATATCATTGATCAGCGGAATCAAAGATCGCAATTCAGGGTTTTCAGCGGATGCCCTTTTGGCCGACCCAATGAAATTTCCATATTCCTCTTTCGAGTCGAACATTCCACCCTTACCTTCTTTGCCATTCTTTTCCTGACCGAAACAGGGAACGGCTAAAGCCAACACAAACAAACAAACGAGAATTTGATTAATTTTCATTATCCCAAAACCTTAAGAAACCATTTCAAACTGCGAACTCGACATTTCAACGAGATGACATCAAACTCAATCGCGGCCAGCTAACGCCCACTGCTCCACCAAAGAGACCGAACCTAGCAAATACGCAATTCATACGTAAACATACGGCACCACACCGTAACTGTCAACCTGAGCAATTTGGAAACTACTTCCATCTGGGCAACATTACTGAAAAAACTCGATCCAACACTGCAAAACAAGCTACTGGTGTCCCGCCAGGCTTTTGACTTTCTTTTGCAATGCTTTCAGCTTCTCCGAATGGCTATCGCGGGCGAGTTTTTGTGCCTTCCAGTCGAGGCCATGATTTGTAGCGTTGTCGTAAGCAATTTGCTCTTCTTTCATCTCAGCCACAATGTGAGAAAACTCCTGACTCAAGGTTTCTTCCAGCTTAGCAAGCACAATCGCCTTGCTCTTCCCCGTACTTAGAAAACGCCGCTTGTCTTTCATTTTTCTGGCAATCTCAATTTCGGCCTTCAACGCAAAAATTTCGCCAATATCAAAGTGCCCCTGTTCATGGTCGAGGAGACGGACGTTATATAGCTGCCGATTCCATGATTTTTTTGGCAACATAATCGAGTACACGTCGAGATCCGATACATAGATTTGAAACCGCTGATTTTTTTGGTGTAACTGATAACGATACTCGTAACGCACCTCTATTTCAGTGGATGCAGCAAATTTCTTGATCGAATCCGGCGCAGCCCCTTGGTAATCTTTTTTCACCAAAGGCCCCTGCTCATACCGTCGAGACTTCGAATCCGAATCCTGAGCTAGCGAAAAACCAGCAGACAGCGCACCGAGGGGAAAAATCGAAACCACGATCGTTAAACGCACCAAAGCTACTGTCAAGCTTAATTTAGAAACCAACAAATCTGCCTTAAAATAATTGCCTTAAGGGGTAGATGAGCGAACCGCCAACCGCCTCCCATCATTGCATTCTAACAATCATTGCGGACTGTCAACTCGACAACACTCTCCTGACTGTCCTTGCAAAGCAGAAATCTACTCCTCAGACTCGCTTAAACAATAAAGCTTCGAGGCGGTTCGCAACAACAATTTGTCACCTGCCACAGCTGGAGATGCGAGAGACAGTTCAGCCAAATCACTCGTTTCGAGTATTTTAAACTCGGGTCCCGGTTGAATTGTGTAGGTCAAACCATCCTCGTTAAGACAAAAGATTTTTCCGTTGTAGGCCCACGGAGAGGCCGTGAATGAACCACGAGGTTTCAACCGCTGCTTACCATAGACTTCTACACCCGTTTTGGCGTCGTGGCAGGTTAAAAAACCAAAATCGTAAAGCGTATAAAGATAATCCCCATAGACCAACTGCGTGGTGTTGTAAGGTGCAGAACGCGGCGTATGCCAAGCAATAAACTCGTTCTCGGTATATTTGTCTGCGTTAGGCGCAAGATCACCACGGGCTCCAGGCTTAATCGCAAATGTATTCTTGTGTGGAGCCCCGACATACCCAGAAGCTAAATAGCACAAACCGTGAGCCGAAAAGGGAGACGAAATCACAAGATTCGCCTTGCCGTCGAACTCCCAAAGGACGTCGCCTGATAAAGAATATCCTCGATACTTTCGCTGTCCCGGAACTACAATTTCTGTCCTGATCTCGTTTTCCCAAACGAAGGGAGTCGACCACGTATGCGTTTCATCTCGTTTCTTATTCCAGATTTCTTTACCTGTTGCTCCATCATAGGATGCAATCCAGGAACTCTCCAGATTGTCATAAACGACAATCAATTTCCCATCGTAAATAACGGGAGAAGACGCTGCTCCCCAATCGTTAAGAGTTTTTTTCGGCTCGATCTTTTTTGACCAAATCGAATTACCGTTTAGGTCATAACAGTAAATTCCTACGTCTCCAAAAACGACAAATAACCGCTCACCATCGCTCGCAGGAGTCTCCGCAGCATAAGAACTTTTGGGATGCCGCGGAATCAACGGCTGGCCAGTGTGAGCTTCCTTCTTCCAGATTTGTTTCCCACTATTAAGGTCAAAGCAATAAACCATCCAATGATGCAAACCCTTCGCCGGATCTCGAACGCCTTCGCCCAAATAGAGTCCCTTTTTAGGTTTTACATTTTCTTCGTCGCCGACAACCGCCGTCAGAAAAACACGGTCTCCCACAACAACAGGACAAGACCACCCCCAACCAGGAACATCCGCCACCCATTTCACATTCTTTGTTTTCGACCACGATTCTGGGAGTCCCGAATTATCCGGTGCAAGACCGTCAGCATTGTTCCCCCGAAAACGCATCGAACTCGGCAGAGTGGAGTTCTTTTCCTGTGCTTCGCTCACCCCTTCAACCCAACACCAACTCACACCAATACAAAAACAGAGTACGCCAAACCACTTCTGAAAATTCGAATTCATCGCCTCAAACCTTTAGTATCGGAAACAACTGATTGTGCGGGCCACCACACGTGAAAGTTAAAAACCATAACCCCGAGCATCCTAACGCGTCGATCAACGTTTCGCCCCAACGCCTCGTCATGCACTTTGCCATCGCAAGCCGTTAATAGCAATTAACTCCCGTCTATCTTCGAAACTTAAGCATTAATTGCAACTCAATAAGCAATTCATTTTACCACTTATTTCAAAATCTCTTTAATTCTGTCCTCTGTTTGACAGCACATGCCTCCTCTTTCAAAATGACACATCGTAGCACAGCGTCAAAAATTGGAAGTGATTCAAATCATTTACCGACAACTTAACCTCATTACTGCAACGCTCAATCCAACTCGAATGCCGACCAATGAACCCATTCAAACAAACTAGCTCGCCTCGATTATGTCTCTACTTAGGTTTAACACTTTGCTTGTTAACAACGCAATCTTCTCTTGCCCAGACACCGATTGAATCTGGAGTTAAACCATTCCTTGGAGCGCCTATTTTAGAATCCACTCAGGTATTCAAAAATGAGCGGTTTCCCAACGTCACAGTAACCCGTCAAGGGACGGTTCTTGCATCATGGGGTAGCAATCACATTCGCGTTCGCCGCAGTGAAGATGGCGGTAAAACCTGGGGGCCGGAATTATCTATTACCAAGTCAGGAATTCATGGCGGGGGAACAACCGTCGACGAAAATACAGGAGACATCCTCATGTTTGTCGAAGACCACCATCCACCAGCACCACTGACGATGTATCGCAGTCAGGATGATGGCAAAACGTGGAAAGCCGATACGACAGCAATTGAGCCCGACAACAATGACAATTTGCCTTCGATGCATATGAACGAACACGGCATCACGCTGCGGCATGGGCCTCACCGCGGACGCCTCATTCGCGCATCCCGGTACTATGGAAAAAAGAACGATCGATCCGAGTGGCCTAACCACTACACCAACGCAATTTACAGTGACGACAATGGTAAGTCTTGGAAAACAAGTGAGCCGTTTCCGGAAAATGGCACCGGCGAGGCGACACTTGCCGAACTGTCAGATGGAAGAATTTACTACAACTCACGCGTCCACTGGCAGGAACGCCCCAACAACACTCGGCGCCGTAGCGCAATCAGCGACGATGGCGGACAAACTTGGAAAGACTGGGACATCGTTGAAATTCTGCCCGATGGTCACCAACACCGATCCTACGGATGCATGGGAGGGTTGGTCCGGTTGCCGATCGCCGGAAAGGATATTTTAATCTTCAGCAACATCGATACTGAAAACCCAAAACGCGAGCGAGCTACCGTTTGGGCGAGTTTTGATGGTGGAAAAACTTGGCCAGTCAAACGCTTGGTGTTTGCAGGCACATCCGCCTATTCCTCCCTGACCGCCGGTCGTCCAGGAACCGCCTCCGAAGGCTTGATCTACCTCCACTACGAAGGAGGACCCACCGGTGGATCACAGGTCGCTCGATTTAATCTATCTTGGCTTGCCAAAGGTGAATTAACAGGCGACGGCAAAATCCCGGAAGAAATCCTTAAACCCTAAACTCTGCCTTGCATCATCACAAATTCAACTCAACATGCAAACGATGGAATCGCGGTTGCCTCCAGATTTTTGGTTCAGACCACAAAGATATCAATCTTCTGCGTTCGATGCCTGCTCATAATCCCGAAGCAATTGGGCCATCCTAGGTCGGCTCTTTCGGATTTTATCTATTTCAAAATCCCTTCCGGTTGCCTTGCCAATGCCCTCATAAATTTCCACAGTTCGTTTACTCAAATCAGA
>Ga0315320_10004932_pt1 | contig 10944 bp, 11 predicted proteins | sample M140m21515metaG_FD_203458 | JGI IMG/M metagenome (GOLD analysis project Ga0315320, IMG submission 203458) | Ammonia-oxidizing marine archaeal communities from Monterey Bay, California, United States - M1 40m 21515 | ecosystem: Environmental > Aquatic > Marine > Coastal | place: USA: California...
TACATCCTTATGAGGCTTAACAGACTTAAGCTTCTTATAGACAGGACTCTTATGCGAGTCAGCTAAAGGGTTATACATACATATATATTAATGTATGGTGATGTGGAAATCAACTATTATCTCGGTGCTGTTTCTTTTATGGCTTCTTGATAGTTTTTGGTCTGAAAGCCGTACCTCTTTACATAATTACCTAATGCTTTTTCAGCATCCTTTTTAAATGCTTTATTAGCTTCATTAACTTCCGGGAGTTGAGCGTTCCTTATAAAACTTTTTAGTTGATCGACAGTGTAATCACCTGATATTAATCGATTTTTTTCGTCACCCGTAGCAGTTATATCAGCAGCTAATGTAGCTGTAGCATTAGGAAGTGTTATAGACGGGTTAGGTGCTTTCTCTTGAGTTTTCTCCATTATTCTTTGAATCTCAGTTTTCTCAATATTTCCATCTAAATTCGGTACTTGCTGGTTGGTTTGTGGTAGACGGTCGAAAACAGAATCATCTCTTTGAATTCTATTAGGCACAAAATCTTCAGTTTCAAATGACTCTTCTAAAGTAGGTGTACGTTCACCTTGCGGTCTAAATGATACTTTACCTAGTGTAAGCAATGGTATAGCTTCCTTTTCTAACTGCTTGAATGCCGCAATAGTATTGTCACCAAAAACTCTATTAGCGACTATACCTGTAGTATATTTACCATCTCGTATATTGTGAGTAATAGAATTAACATACCATAAGCACTCTAATATACCTCTTTCACTTGAATCGTCTTGCTCTAACCATATAAATTTACCCGGCTTTCTATATAACTGTCCTTTAGTCTCAAATTCAAGTTGCTCGTTAACTGTTATAAAACTTTTAGCTAACTTATTATAAACTTCAGTAACTCGAAGATCAGTATCCTTTTCATCATCTTTGCTTTGCAATCTGTACTCTATAAATTTTGATTGAGTCCTTGGGTCAATTAACGGTAAGTTTACACCAGAAGCTTCATTTAAATCTAGTTCTTCAATAAAGTCTGCTACAGCTTGAGCGTAGAATAAAATGTTATTATTCATAACAGCTGCATCTGTTATTTTCTCTTTAGTAGGAGCCGGGCCATCCGAGTCAGGATTAAAATCAGGGTCTACCATATCTGGTAAATAATAATTACCCCATACATTTTCTAGTAAATATCCATAATCTGGTCTTGTTATGTTAAACGTTTCTATTTTATTATGCCAATTTGTATTTACATCTGCGAGACCAGCCAAATTTGCAAACATGCCCGCTGTAAATTTTTCTGTATAAACTTCACTAAATTTAGTACCTAGTATTTCAGTATTAAAATAATCTAACCCTTGAGAAACTGCGTGAATAAAATCTTTATGTTTATCTGAGATATATTTTTTAAACACCATACGTCGTCCCTCTGGTGTATTATTCATTCTAAAAGATGGAAGACAGTTCACAACGTCTGCACTAGTTCGACTTAAAATCCGTTGAAAAACAGAATGTACCTTTTCTTCTGGATCATCTGTAGCACTTTGTACTTTTTGCATAAAGTTACTCTCTAATAAATCTTTAGTAGTTTTCTCTAATGGTAAAGTAATAGTTTTATTCATTCCCTCTTCGAAAGGTCCAAGAGCAAATTTGTAAAACTCCTCAGCAAGTTCAACTACATTTATTTTAGTATCGGAGCCTTGCTTAGCAATATAATACTTAGTAAAAGTATCCCATGCCGTATGCTTCATTTCAGCTACAAAATATTCTTCAAATTCAAATATTACTATATTATCTTCTAGATTAGCAGACGCTGTTTGTGTCTTTTCAACTAAACCTAGAAACTCAATCTTTGTTTCATGCTCTTTAATACCATCATGGCTTGCTAAAGAGACGTCTTCAATAATAATACTAATAAATAATTCATCACCACATTTAGATGTTACACCTAAAGTATCAAAAATATTAAATTTATTATTAATCTCGATTGTACCTCGTAAACCAGTATGAAGTAGACTATCTTCAATATTAAGATTTAATATTACATTTAACTCCAAGGGAATTCTAAATGCAGGTAGAATCGCATCTATCTTGTCTTTATCTGCATCAAATATTCTACGCTTGGAAAACAGCTCAACCTGGATATCGAGATTGTGGTCTTGTAAAATATTAAGGCTCATGCATACTTATTTAATCAAGAAGCAATTGCTTTAAGAGCTTTTCTCAAGGCCTCAGTCTCTGTAAGCATTGTAAAGCCATACTCTTCTTTAAGCTTAGTAGTATCAAGAATGCAATTAGATCTACCAGCTGCAAGATTGAGATCTTTAAGATCTACCCATGACCAGTCTTCATTCTCTAACCCGTGCTCTTTCATAAGTTCTACAACACCAGCTGTCTCTAGAGGTTCAGGATTAGTAAAGTGTACTACATCATGCCCCTTACGTTCATCCTCAATAATTTGCTCAATAAAGTCAACTAGTTCAGGAATGTAGGTCTTAGAATTAACAGCGCTGATAAGATCATCATACTTATGAATCTTAGTTAGATAAGATCTTTCGTTAAGAGTATCGCAGAAAGGCATACGAATGCGAATAGTAATACCATTATCACTTACTGACTCAAAGGCATGCTTGCTTGTAGAGTAGAAAGAAGCTTTAGAATTATACACCCCGAAGTTAGGTTCATCAGCTTCACTCCATGCTTTATCATACCCTGTAAAGATACAACCAGAAGTAATATGAATAGGTTGAACATGAAGCTCTCTACATACAGTATTAAACATTACTGGTACTTGAACGTTATACTTCCAGCATGCTTCTTTATCTCGCTCTGCTGCATCAACGTTAGGTCGACCAGTATACCCTTGAGCGTTAATTAGATAATCAAAGCGTTGCTCTTTAAGGTAATCGTGAAGATAGTATTCATCAGTATAGTCTAGAGTAGCTTTTGACTCTAACGTAACATCGAGTGATGTATTTTTTGATAGCTGTGCAAAAACATAACCACCGACATATCCATTACCACAAATAAGAACTCGCTTCTTCATGTGATTATTATAATCTATTCTAGAATATTATCAACTGCTTCTCTCAACTTTTCTACCCCCTCAGCTATTTGCTCTTCTAGTTCTTCAACATACTCATTAGCTAACTCATCTAATTCAGGATCCTCAACATTAGATAATACATCACGAGCCTCGTAAAGACCAGTTAAAGCTTCATCAATTTTTTTCTCGAACTTAGATAGGACAGTGCTTTTCTTCATAGGTGATATAATAGTTATTCAGATAGCTTAACTATTCAATCGATTTTCTCGATAATGTTTGAATAAATTAAGCACTTCTGCTTTCATATAGTTACCATGATGCGCAACAAATCTATCACCTTGTAAGTAATATATAACTAACTTACGGCATTTCTTACCGGTTAATTGCTCATACAAATAAGCGTAGATAGATAGCTGCATTGTATAAGTTGAATGCTCACAAACAGTTAGATGGTCGAGAGGTGCTAGCATCCACTCATTATAGTCGGAGCTAAATCGATAACGCTTATTAGTTTTAAAATCTCCTACTGTAAAGGTACCATCTTTATGCTCATAGATAAGATCAGCTAGCCCAGAGATCTTAAAGTCCTCATTCCATAATATCTGCTCACATTTAACTTTCTGATATCGATCAACATTATACTCTGCACATCTATCATAAGTCTTATAGAGCCAACCATAATCATCTACCTGTTCACCAACTGTAATATAATCCTCGAGTAGTTTATGCATACTAGTTCCACGGTCACATGCTCGATTCTTTTCCTTTTCCCACATTTCAAGAACCATCTCCTTCGTTACACCTTCTCGCTTGGCAACTCTAGTAGCTGCTCCATCTGAATCAAACGGCTTCTTATATTTACCTAGCAAAGTGGTTACAGAAGTATATCTTTCCCCTGTTGTATTATGAGTATACGTATGTTTTGCTTCATTAAACGTAAGCGGACATTTATTCATACTCTAATTATACGTAGTTACTTATAAAAATCAACGATAAAAGTAGTCTTCGAGCATAAATATTGATATGGCCGGAATTAAGATCAGCAATTTACCAGCAGCTAGCACCTTAGGTGGAACTGAGCAGTTCGCAATAGTTCAATCTAATATTACTAAAGCCGCTCGAGCTTGTGATATTACTAATTTAGTTGGTGGTTCTTTTTTATCTACTTCATGTAATATACCACTAACAGGTGTATTTACCACAGTTAATTCTAACAGCGCTACATGGTCAGGAGTTTATAACGATTGGAAAACCCTCTCTGGTTCTTATGTACGTACAACACAATGTAACATTTTTTGCGCTAAACAAGTTTTTAGTGAAATTGAAGTAGAAACTCTCGAGGCAGGATATCAGGTTAATGCAGCTGGAGCCTGTTCATCAGTTCTTGGAGGTTATTATAATGATGCTTGTGGTGGAGGATCTGCTGTTGTAGCAGGAAACAATAATGATGTATTTGGTAATTTCGCAACTATTGCTGCTGGTCAAAATAATGTAATTACATCAGATGGACAAAATGGCTTTATTGCAGGAGGAGCATCAAACTGTGTTAGACATCAAAACTCAGTCGCTATGGGTACGTGTACTTGCTCGGTAAGTTCGAATATGCTTCATGTTACTCGATTATATGCTAATGGCTTACCAACAGCTAACCCACGTGTTACAGGGGTTATATGGAGTAATAACGGAACATTATCGGTTGGATAGTAGTTGATTTATTTCATATAGAGAATAAATCTTTATATGAGCGAGTATACCGTTTTTAATATTGAAGGTGGGATTGGCAAACATATTTTAAGTACTGCGGTAGTTGCAGCTTATAAGAATAATAATCCCGATAAAAAAATTATTGTAGTTTGCGCATGGCCAGAAGTATATCTACATAACAAGGATATTCATCGAGTATATCGATTAGGTAATGTACCGTATTTTTATCAAGATTATATCGTTGGTAAGAAGACTGAAGTGTTTGCACAGGAACCTTATAAGCAAACATCACATATTGGTAAAGACAATCATCTAATCAAAACATGGTGTGATATGATTGGTACGAAGTATAAAGGTGAGGCACCTAAACTACCAATGAATGTACGTGAGCTTAACTATATTGATCCTGAATTAGCAGCTATTCAAAAAACAAAACCACTGCTTCTGTTCCAGCCATTTGGAGGTCCAGGTAAAGATCACCAAGCAGATAACTATTCATGGGTAAGAGATATTCACCCTGAGGTAGCACAACATATAGTTGATAAACTTAAAGAGCATTATCAGATTTTGCATGTATGTTATGATTTCCACCCAAAACTAAATGATGTTATTCGATATGAAAAAGTAGTACCTAAGAAGAATCTATTTAACTTACTACGCTTTGCTGATAGGTGCTTATTTGTAGATTCCTCTTTCCAGCATGCTGCAGCAGCTATGGGTAAACCTTCTACAGTTGTATGGGTTGGTACACAACCGGAAGTATTCGGTTACGAGATGCATGATAATTTTAAACCTCCTGTAGAATTCCCAGAAGGTACAATTGATTCTTTTTTACATGATTATAATTTTACAGGTGCTATACACGAGTGTCCTTATGATGATGTTAATCAGATGTTTAACGTCGAAGGTATTATTAACTCGCTCTTACAACCTCCACGTCAAGCGCAAGCAGCCCCTGTTGAGACTGACTCAGCTAAAACTACTACTGAGCAAGTAAAGCCTGTTCCAGGAGTAAAGACAGGTAAGCATAAGAAAGGTAAGAAGTAAAATCTTTTACTTAACTTGAGCTCGTAAGTGGCCCCAGCTGCTTACGAGCTTTTTACTTTAATAATAACCGCCGTAGATGTCCGTATTATTTTGATCCATATCATAGACATCATCTTGTGATATTTGATCGATATTATGATCGTACCTCTTAGTAGGTGAAACTTCATCTCCAGGTATATTTGTACTTAGTACTCCGGTAAAGCTATCATCATACACCTGCTCGTTCTGTTGTTCTGTCGGTGAGTTAGGCTTGTAAGAGTAATCGTAACGTTTCGCTCTTACACGATATACGTAATGACCCATTACAGGATTAATAGCTGATATATCTTCATCAACTCTTTCTGTAATCTCATATATTTTTGGACCTCTACCACCTGGTCTATCACAGCCGAGAGAAACTAATTCAACGAGATCACCTGCACGGGGTTCAATTGCTGAGAAACTATTATTCAGAGAGAAATATTCCCTTGCAGAAAGTACTGCACTAATTGTGCTAGCAAATGTTTCTATATGTAGGAATCCTGTAAATTCATCACCCGGATCAAATCCAAACTGACTAAGTGTGAGAGCATCTTGTGATAACTCTACATACATTTGCATTTCTATTCCATTTAAGAAAGATGCTGTAGGCTCTTCACCGTATAGCAGATTAGCACCCGATAATGTAAATGTATTAATAAAGTATTCAACTTGAACACCTTGGTTATTAATGAGATCTCTGTATGCTAAATCATATACGAGCTGTTCAGCTTGTAAATTCTCACCATTCATGAATTTACCGCAAGGCAATTGCCCTGCAGCCATAATCTCCTCTGGTGTACAGTTTTGTCTCTCAGTATTGCAGGCCATATTAATGTTTCTTGCTTAAGATACCGCACTCATTATTCTCTTCATCTTTATACATTCTAACCTCTACACCAGAGTTACCACATCCGTTAGTTACTCCTGGTTGAAATTCCATACCATATGCTTGAAGAGTCTGCATAAGAGGCATGCCCATAAGTTTAATTTGCGATGCACCTCCATTTATTAAATTCTGTACATGAGGACATTTATGACTATATTCTTTACGAGTTAAATTTTCATGCTTTCTACCTGTACGCATTATACTCTTACCTCCTGTCGTTGCAGAAACAGATCCAGCATTCATCATATTGTCACCCTGATAATATTCTTTGAAGGTTCTCATGTACATATATTTATGCCCACTTAAGCGGAATACAAAAAAAGACTCACGATTTAAGTCGTGAGCCTCTTTAGTTAAATTTATTTTTAAAATTAAGCTTTACCAACCTTGTTCATTGGCTCTACCTTAACATCACCGAAAGCGTTTTTACTGGTAGGTAGATTGCCAACTTTGTTACTACCTCCATCACCATCGTTTACTGTGTGATGAAGTACTTCTGCTGTTGAGCCAGTATCAGCTGATCCACCGCTCCCACCAAGACCGGTTACGTTACCAACTTTATTGGACTTACCGTCATTGTAGTGAGTGTTCATTGCTTGAGGCTCTCCCTCTTCGTCTTCATCATGTTGTTCACCATCTTCAACTTCAACATCGACATCAACATCGTCGTCGTCTTCACCACAAGCTGCTTTAAGGATATCGCAAAGATGCTTTGCCATGTCCCTATCAAGAGTTATAGTGACTTCTTCTTCGCTATCTCCATCTTCACCTTCAGCGTCAGGAGTAGCGTCATCAAGTCCGAGAGCATCGAGATCATCCATCTCTTCCATCTCGTAATTTTCGTTAACCATGACCTTATTATAAAGGCGGTCGAATACAGATTTATTAGCCATGAAAGTATTTAATCCCTCTTGCGCCATTTCCAAGTCTTTTTCTGAACTTTCTTCATCTTCTTCTGCTTCTTCTTCATCTTCACCTTTCTTTTTCTTCTTGTCAGCATGGTCATCTTTACCAGGCTTCTTATCAGCCCAATCTGGAACACCATCACCGTCTTCATCTGGCTTTTTATTCTCTTCATCCTCTTCACCATGCAGTGCATCTTCACCTGTTGGTGCCGGCTCCTCTGCGCCTACACCTGGATCATTATCCGCTCCATACGAATATGCTTTAACATTATATGGGTTCTTATCCCCACACTTTGTTACATCAACTGTTGGTTCCTCGAAACCACCCTCTTTAGTAGGTCCTCCAGGTAAAATATCTGCACTTCCAATACCAGCTTTTGCATCGCCGACAGTGAGTGATTGGGTATCCTCAGCGAGTACTGCAGTCTCTTTACCGAGATTACCGTAGACCTCACCAAGATCTTTAAGGTCATATTGTTTAGCCATACTAATATTTATGCAAAAGGCAAAAAAAGTCTACAAAAAACAGAATAAAGATTAAATATGTATAATGGCTACTACTAATAAAGACAGTCAATATTACATGGGCAATAAACATTTGCCTAATGCTAAATGGAAAGGTGAGTATACCAAAGAACAGGTAGCAATGCTTAAGAAAGCAAAGCGTAATATTCTATACTTTGCCGAGAACTTCTTTCATATTGTTAACTTGGATACTGGTAAGGAAAAGATTAAACTTTACCCTGCTCAGAAAACAGCTTTAAGAGCTATGCGGGATAATAGATATTATATTCTATTAGCATCAAGACAGATTGGTAAGTCTACTCTTATGACTATCTATCTTTTATGGCAGGCATGCTTTAAGAGTGATCAACGCATTCTTCTTGTAGCGAACAAAGAAGCTACTGCTATTGAAATCTTTCAACGAGTAAGAATGGCTTATGAGGAGTTACCTAACTGGCTTAAACCACCTGTAAAGGAGTATGCTAAGACATCAATGACTCTTGAGAATGGTTCACGCATTGGTATTACAACTACAACAGGTACAGCTGCTCGTGGACAATCTGTTAACTGTTTAGTTATTGATGAGTGTGCCTTTATTGAATCTCATTTAGTAGATGAGTTCTGGAAATCAGTCTTTCCTATTATATCCTCATCTAAAAAATCTAAAGTATTCATATGCTCTACTGCAAATGGTACGCATAACCTATTTCATAAACTTTATACAGGTGCTGTTAATGGTGATAATGGTTGGGGGCATGGTAAGATAATGTGGAATGAAGTACCAGGTAGAGATGAAAAATGGGCTGCTAGTACTAAACAAGCTATTGGCTCTCATGAAGCTTGGATGCAAGAGTTTAACTGTGAGTTTGTTAACAGTGGGGAGTCCTCTATAGATGATGAGCTATTTGAGATAATGGAGAGACAGATATGTGAACCAGCTATTGTTTTAGATGATGGAGCTTATAAGGTATGGGAAGAAGCTGACCCCTCTCGTATATATGTTGCTGGTGTTGATACATCAGAAGGTGTTGGTAAAGACTCATCTATTGTTCAAATTTTAGATATAACTGATCCAGTTGATATAAGACAGGTAGCTGTTTATAGAAGCAATATGATTTCTCCCTTAGAATTTTCTAATAAGGTGCATAGTATATTAAAAAACTATGGTAACCCTCTTGCATTAATTGAACGTAATAATTGCGGTGCTCAAGTTGTAGATAGACTTGCTGTTGATTTGGGATATCCGAAGATTGTATCTTATGGTAACTCAGTTGCGCATAGAAAGAATCGTATGCAAGGTATGATTGCTCATACTAATACAAAGCATAAAGGTGTTCTTAACATGCGCTATTGGATTAATGATTGTAGAGCTCTTACTCTAAAGGATGAAAGAACTTTACATGAGTTAAGACATTTTGTTCGTTACCCTAATGGTACTTGGAAGGCTCGTCATGGTGAGAATGATGACTTAGTTATGGCTCTTCTTTATTCATTGTATGTATTAGATAATGATATAGCTGAGAAATACTTTGACATTAACGAGGTTGACTTAACAGGTAGACCTAAAGTCATTTCACCAATGGACTTTGGTGTGTCTCTTTTTGAAGATCCTACATCCATCTATACTGATAATGAAGTTGTTGGTGATACAAATCACAATTTAAATCCCTGCTTCTTTGGTATGGATTCTTCACAGCAATCAGATGATATGTCTGATTTAGAAATGAACGGTTATGCACCGTTGTATTAAATATATGTATGGCTACTAACTCTAACAACCAGTCTTTTCTTAACAAGAGTCGTCTTGATAAGTTTATAATGGTATTCCAAGTACCTCAAGCTCTTAAGAAGATTGAAAGTAAAACAGAGAGACGTACCTATAATTTAAATGAGGATGCATTTCAGTTCTCTGTATACGGTTCTGTTGTTCCGGAGATTACTGTACCATCTATTCAGATAGGATATGCAGGCTCTAATCTATATAACTCTGCTCATGCAAAGGAGCCATACCCACCAGTAACAGTTAACTTTACCGTAGATAATGAATTTAATAACTATTGGACTATCTATAAATGGTTAGATTTAATGCATGACGAGAAAGAAGGTCTATATGATGTTGACGATCTTTCTATAGATGAGCGTTTTGCTTCTTATCAAACCGATATGACTTTATATGGCTTAGATGAGTATGATAATAAGCGAATCGAGTTTACTTATACTAAAGCTTTTCCAATAAATGTAGGTGCAATGAATTACAATTATAGAGACTCATCAGAGATTGAGAGCTCAATGACTTTTGTATACTCCCAGATCCATTCTAAGCTGATAAATTACTAATTAAATTTCAGATTTGACAGATTTATGCTCAGAAAGGCATAAATAATGTTATGGCTAGACGAACAATTCAATCTCCTGGTGTAGAGATTCGTGAGAGTGATTTATCACTACGCACGGCTCAAACCGGGACTACTACTTATATTGCTGGATTTGCTTCTGAAGGACCTACAGATGAAGTTATTGGACTCGGAAATATTACTGAGTTTGAGCAAATCTATGGTACTCCAAAGACACCAGCTGAAAGATATTTCTATCACACGGCACGTGCTGCCCTTAACTCTTCCGGATCACTACTTGTTAACCGACTACCATATGGTGGAGGTAATGGAGCTGGTTTTGGTACAAAGATAGGTGTTCTTGCCTATCCAGCAATTGCAGCAGATGCAGCAGCTGCAGGTGCTTTATCTGCGACATATTCAGGTCCTGCAAAACCTGTTTATGTTTTAGGTCGACCAAAACAATTCTCGGTTACACCTGAAGAATATCGCCAAATTAAATCTGGTGAGCTTTTTGAA
>Ga0315320_10004935_pt1 | contig 10942 bp, 11 predicted proteins | sample M140m21515metaG_FD_203458 | JGI IMG/M metagenome (GOLD analysis project Ga0315320, IMG submission 203458) | Ammonia-oxidizing marine archaeal communities from Monterey Bay, California, United States - M1 40m 21515 | ecosystem: Environmental > Aquatic > Marine > Coastal | place: USA: California...
CTGCATCCAGTAAATCCATCCTGGAGGCACCATGATCTGGGCTGAGGTCTTTTGGGGCTTGATTGTATTGCTGTTGATGGCGGATACGCGGCGGATTCATATCCGCCTGGCGTCTCTGCCCGTATTGTGTCCAGATGAGTCCGATGACGGTGACACCCACCGCTGGGTTGTGGCTCCAGGCATTGTGTTGGACGATATGACCCGCCAATCGGCTGCGGCACACCTTCAAGCCCAGGGTTTGTCGGCCTTGGATGTGGTTCCAGGATCGGTTCCGTTGGCAACGGCGTGGAGCTACGGGTGTCACATCGATCCCCAGGCTCATCGAAAAGACGGAGACCGGCCGGGAGATACAGCTGCAGCAGCATTTCTGGCTCCATCGGTCGTTCTCGATGGGCTGGGAACCACAGATGTGGCGCCCGACTTGGCGACATTTATCTCGTGGGCCAGGGAGGTCCGCCGGCGCGTGGATGGGCCTCATGATTTGGCCATCGCCCCTGTGTTGTGTGCCCAACGGGAGAATCCGTTTTTTGATCCGGGCGCACTTGAGGTCAAGTTGGGCGGCTCTTCAGCGCCGGTGGTGTTTGGGATTCCATTCGCCACTATACTGGTCTTACTCGGACCCGTTGTGGCACCGTGGATGGGTTCTTTGGCTCTGCTGTGCCACGTTCTTCAGCAAGCCCTGGCCGTGCGAAAGACAGGGTTTCGCGTGCGCTACCCATGGCTGCAGGGGCTGGTTCGGTTTGTGGTCGATGTGCGCCAGTGGTTGGGTTTGCTTCGGGGGCCGGTGGTCTCACGGGAGCGAGTGAATGCACTTCGCCCACTCTACATGGAGCAGCTTGAGGCGGGTTTAGAGCGGTTTTTTGAGCCGGTTGTGGAGTCGTGCCCGCTGTGTGGCGGTACCGAACTCACTCGGGGCTTCTCCCTTCCAGATCTGTACCAGGGAAAGCCTGGCCGTTTTCAGATTGTTCGGTGTAAGGGCTGCCAGTTTCGGTTTCAAAATCCCCGCTTGAGCGTGGAGGGTCTCAACTTTTACTACCGAGACTTCTACGACGGGATTGGGGAAGATGCGTTGGATATGGTCTTCGGCGCCACACGTGCGCTGTACCTGGATCGCATCAAGATGGTTCGTTCGTTGGGCATACCTCGTCGCTGGCTGGATGTGGGGTGCGGGCATGGGCACATGTTTTCTCATGTCCGGACAGAGATGTCATCGACCCGGCTGGAGGGGCTGGACTTGGGTGATGGGGTCGAGATTGCGGCCGCCCGTGGATGGCTTGATGAGGCTCACCGGGGGCTCTTTCCTGAATGCGCGAATGATTTGAAGGGACGGTATGATCTGGTCAGCATGTGCCACTATTTGGAGCATACTGTGGACCTGCGAACCGAGCTGACCGCAGCTCACCTTGTTTTGGAGCCGGGGGGCCATCTGTTGATCGAGGTTCCGGACCCTGAGAGCCTGTTCGCCCGCATTCTTGGCCGTTGGTGGATGCCGTGGTTTCAGCCGCAGCACCTCAACTTCGCTTCAACTGTGCACATGGCGCAGCTGTTGAGAGATGCGGGGTTTGAGCCCGTTGAGTGGCACACTGGGCGGGCCCATCAACCCAATGATTGTACGCTTTCGTTCTACAATATAGTTCGGACATGGGCACCAAAATTGGATGTCCCGTGGCGTCCCCCGGCGACCCGTCTTCAACGGATACAGCATACCTTGGTCTGGATTCCAGGCCTTCTCTTTGTCGGTCTTGGTGGACTGATTGATAGGCTTCTGAATCCCATCGGAAAGCGGCTGCATCATACCAGTCAGTACCGCGTGGTCGCCCGAAAACGCTGAGTCAATGGTCCTCTCGTCGATGCCTCGGCATGCTTTTTGGGCGGTGTGTGGTGTCGGCGGTAAAACGCATGATACGGGGTTGGTCGTTCAACTGTTTGCGTGTCTGGAGCTGCGATGTTGACCCAAAAAAAAATCGTATCTGGATTGGAGCGATTCGAGCGATTCTGGATTCATCCTCAGTTGTATGAAGACCGATTGGTGCTCATGCGTGCTCGTCTCATGCTGTACACGGCCATCGCCGCTGCAGTGGGTTGGTTTCCGTCAATGATGACCTCTGATCTGGGACACCCGGAAACCCTGAAAGAAAACGTGATTTTGGGCATCGGGCATATGCTGTATACGTTGACCTTTGTTCTGCTGCGGTACTTCTCAACGATGAAGATTCCTGTCCTGGTCCTCACGCTGGTGGTGATAGCTCAGCTCTTCAGTGGGGCGCTCTGGTCCGGTGGCTTGGATAGTGTGGCCTTGTACGCCTATCCCGTCGCAACAGTATTTCTGGGGCTCATCGGCGGCCGACTGCACGGGTTCATCACGGTGGTCGGTTTGACTCTCTGTTCGATGGTCCTGTACTGGATGGAGCAGACCGGCATCGCCTTGAACTATAGTGCCCCTTCACGCGAACTGGAGATTGTCATGCTGTTTTGGCTCTCAATAGTCGGGTTGGGAATTGTGCTGTTCGCGACTCGGCTCCACACTCAAATGACCATTCAGATGAACCGTGAGCTTCAGCAGCGCGCATCCGCACAGTCTGAAGCGAAGGAGGCTCATGGGGTCAAGGATTGGTTTATTGCCTATTTCTCTCATGAGATGAGAACACCTCTGAGTGTGATTGAGGGCAGCATTGATCTGATGGAGCATGCGCCAGAGGGTGCCAATCAATCCCGTCAGATTGATGCGCTTCGTTCAGCCAGTCATGGAATGGTGCGGCTCATGGATGACCTGCTGGACATCTCGGCTTTGGCCATGGGTCAACTCAGCCTGAATATGCAGCCAATGGATCTTGGACTGTTGGCGCAGAATATTCATGGGGCTTTTGTAGGCCGTGCACAGGAGAAGGGCATGACGTTGGCACTCGACGTACCGAAGACTCCAACCATGGTTTTGGGGGATGTTCAGCGCTACCGGCAGATACTCTCGAACTTGGTGGGCAACGCCATCAAGTTCACGAAAGGTGGAGGTGTAGAGATTTCAGTCACGGTATCTGAATCTACGGTACGGGTCAGTGTGTCTGATACAGGGATCGGTATCGCGGAGGCGGATCGCCAGTTCATCTTTGAGCCCTACGCGCGCGCAGAAGGATCTGGTGCGGGTGGGACGGGCCTTGGGCTCACGATCAGTCGACAGTTACTGCAACAAATGAACTCCGACTTGAAGTTGGATTCAGTTGTCGGTGAGGGGACCAGCTTTTGGTTTGACCTGGAGTCTCTCCCCACATCGGTCACAACGTAGACCGCATCCCCCGGGTCAGTAATGACCCGGGGGGCGGCTTTCGACTATCGGGGAGACAGGATTTGAACCTGCGGCCCCTTGACCCCCAGTCAAGTGCGCTACCAGACTGCGCCACTCCCCGTAAGTGTCGGAGGTTTATAGGCTTATATGGGTCCGGTCAACCCTGGTTTGGGTCCATTTCGTCGCGGAAGGCTTGGATTCGCAAGCGCAGGCGGCCAACGCCCTTGAGGGCATCGCGAATTTGGTCAGTATCTGCGGGGGTTGTTGCACCCGTGGCATCTGTCAGGACACGGCGTGCGCCCGCAATGGTATATCCCTCACCATGAAGCAGGCTCTTAATGCGATAAAAGCGCGCCAGGTCCTGCTTGCGGTACAGCCGCTGCCCAGAACTTGAGCGATGCGGCTTCATTTTGAACTCACTTTCCCAGTACCGGAGAACATGAGCATCTACGCCTACGAGCTGTGCGACCTCACCAATCCGAAAGTATAGCTTGTCGGGTAGATCTGCCTCGGCGGGCAGCATTTCCACATTATCGTCGCTCACGGTGGGCCTACTCATCATTCAGTGTGGCCCGAAGGACCGCGGAGGGACGAAAAGTAAGTACACGACGGCGGGCAATGATGATCTCTTCATTGGTTTGCGGGTTGCGTCCACGCCGCGCAGACTTGTCGCGGACGACGAAGTTACCAAACCCGGAAATCTTCACCTTTTCTCCATCAGTGAGTCGGTCTCGCATCAGGCCAAAAACCTCATCCACAAGATCGCCGGCTTCTTTCTTGGTTACGCCCACGCGCTCATGAAGAAGTTCGGCGAGTTTGGCCTTGGTGAGTGTCTCAGCCATGGGGGGCTCCAGTTTGGTTCAGTCGTCTTCGCTGGCGGTGGGGTCTTCTTCCCAGAGTTTGATCTGGACAACATCCTGCCGCTGTTCACCCTCTGAGCCTACGCTGATGAGAGTGAGCTTGTACAGCCCTTCATTGGCGCTATCTTGGACCAATCGGTACTCATCTTCTCCACGTCCGTCGGATTCTAGCCGAACTGTCGCCTTCGCAATTTGTTGCGGGTAGGGGGGATCGACTTCAACAACGATGTCGTGTTCGGTGCCAATGGGCGCTGAGCAGGGCCAGATATAGACGGATCCCACAGTCTCTTTTTCGTCTGGCAGACAACTGGAACTCAGCAGCGGAACGGATTCGCACTGCTCGTCACCGGTCAGAATCTCGTCTGCGCCCACAGCAACAAAAGCCGCGTCATCTTCACAATTGAAGAGACGATACTGAACTTCCTCCTCCTTTTTACACCCAGTTTGGGCAAGGAGGAAGAGTCCGGTCAGTGGCTTAAGCCAGTGCTTCACGGGCCGTCGTAACCACAGCTTCGAAGGCTGCAGGGTCTTGAATTGCCATTTCGCTGAGTTGCTTGCGATTGAGATCAACGCCTGCAGTCTTCAGTCCGTGAATGAAGACGCTGTACTTCATGCCGTGTGGCATGAGCGCTGCATTGATGCGTGTGATCCAGAGCGCACGGAACTGCCGCTTCTTTTCTTTACGGCCGCGGAATGCATTGGCATTCGCGTGCATGACGGCTTCATGGGTCTGCCGACGGGTAGTTCCGCGGGCTCCAAAGAAACCTTTTGCTCTTTTAAATAATTTTTTGGTTCGTGTCTTACGGATTTGTGCGCGCTTGATACGTGCCATGGTGGACTCCTTTGTTGTGTGCCGTTTCCCAACCCGGGAGGTGGTAGCGGCGAGTCAGATAAAAAGTGTGACGGATTTAGGCGTATGGAAGCAGCGCGCGAATTTGACGGGCATCCGCCTCATTCAATGTGCCGGTCTTCTTGGCCTTGCGCTTCATTCCTTGAGCCTTCTTGGTGAGAATGTGCCGCATTTTTGCGGGCTTATACTTCACCTTGCCTTTGGCTGTGAGCTTAAAGCGTTTTTTGGTCCCACTGTGGGTCTTCATTTTTGGCATATTGCCCCCTATCGTTTTCTGGTCAAATCTTTTTGGGTGCCAGAATCAGAAACATTTGTCGTCCATCCATCCGTGGGTGCGCTTCGACGGTTGCGAGGTCTTCACACGCGTTCGCGATTCGCATGCACTGTTGCTCTCCAATTTCTCGGTGGGCCATCTCACGTCCGCGGAAGCGGACGGTGATCTTGACCTTGTCACCACCATCTAGAAACTTTCGAGTGTGCTTCAACTTGACGTCGAAGTCGTGCTGATCGGTTTTGGGACGAAGTTTGATCTCCTTTACGGTGATCGTGGTCTGTGTCTTTCTTGAAGCGGCTTCTTTCTTTTTCTTCTCGTACTTCATTTTGCCGAAGTCCCCGAGTTTACAAACGGGGGGGCGGGCATTGGGGGACACTTCGATTAAATCGAGGCGTCTTTCCTGGGCGAGAAGGATCGCATCGTCGGTCAGAAACTCTCCAAGCTTGTTCCCAGCATCGTCGATGACGAGTACTCGGGAGGCCCGAATGTGATTGTTGACGCGCAGTGCATTGCGATCGGGTTCGGGCCGCAGCCCTTTACGAGGTCGACGCAAGAAATCTCCAGATGGTTAGAAAAAAGATGCCGTCGCGCGTACGCGAGCGGTGTAAGAACGGCCCGTATTAGCCCTCGGTAGAACCGATGTCAATTACAGAAGCCAAGAAGAAGACCCTGGGACAAATAGAATACCCCAGGGCCGATATGGTAGGCACGGGCGGATTTGAACCGCCGACCCCCGCCGTGTCAGGACGGTGCTCTCCCACTGAGCTACGTGCCTTCAGCGGCTGCAGATTTAATCTTGCTCAGTGTGGGCGTCAACCTGTTGGCTTCGATTGAGGGCCACAAGGGCGCTGCAGTTGTTGAATGAGGTAGGGGGCCAATGCCGTCGCGACCTCTTCTGGCGGTTTTGAATGGCCGCACAAACGGGCCACAGATGTCACGCCGGCATCGGCGATACCGCATGGGGTGATCATCTCAAAACCAGACAAGTCTATGTTGAGATTCAGGGCGATCCCATGCATGGACACGCCCCGTCGAAAGTGCATTCCAGTCGCACAGATTTTTTCGTTTTCAATCCACACGCCAGGAAACCCAGTTCGCCGACGGGCCGAGATCGCGAGGGTGCTGAGCCATTGGATGACACCCTCTTCTAGTGCGTGAATGGTTCCCTTGGCTCCCAAGCCCCGCTCCCAGGCGTCGATGATCCCATAGACGACAAGTTGCCCAGGTCCATGGAAGGTGGCCAGTCCACCGCGCTCGGTATGGGCCAGATCAATGTGTAGAGCGCGGAGTTTTTGCGCGCTGGGAAGATCGGGTACCGGACGCCGTCCTGTGGTGATGACCGGTTCGTGTTCCAGAAACCACAGAATCTCTGGCAAGGATCCGTTGATGACCGCTTCTCGGCGAAGGCGCTGCCGTTCGAGCATCGGGGCATAACGAACCCGTCCCAGCCACTCCCAGGTCACCTCGATCAAGAAGCTCCCTCCCGAAAGAAGGCACTGTTTCGGTACACGGACAAGCCTTCTCGGGCCAGTACATCGAGTATGGCTGTGACAGGTATGGCCAACATCATGCCCCATACTCCAGCCAGTCCGGCACCAGCAAGAAGGGCAATCATCACCACAAGCGGATGCAGCCCGACTTTGTCTCCGACCACTTTTGGTGTCAGGTACCAACTCTCGATGGTCTGTGGGATTCCAAAAGCAAGGGCCACATAGAGCAGATGAATATCAATGCCGTACTTCATCAAGCACAAGATGGAAGCGAGAGCGATGCCCACAACGGTTCCCAAGTAGGGGACGATGAAGAGCGCTCCAGCCAGTAGCCCAATGGCGATTGCGAGATCGATGCCCGCAAACAAGAGCCCAATGCTGTAGAGAATGGCCAAGACAATGCAAACCGTGATTTGTCCACGCACAAAGGCCGACAGCCGCTCGTCCACGGCGGCGGCAAGCCGGCCCACTCGTTTGCGTTGTCCGTGCGGGACGAGACCGGCCACGAAAGCGACCATCCGATCCCACTCGCTGAGCAAGTAGAACGTGAAAATGGGGAGGAGGGCCAGATTGATGATGGAGGTGAACAGACCGAGGCTGGATACGAATACAGAGCCCAAAGATGTTTGGAGCCCCTTGCGTGCATCGGGTGACATCTGGGCAATCCACTCTGGGATTTGTGCTTTGAGTTGATCAAAGTCGACGGGGATTTGGTATCCCGATTGTGTCTCAATGTAGGCCGCAGCGGGTTGAATCAGGGCGGCGAGATTGTCCACATAGACGCGAACATTTCCACTCAACTCCATGAACTGTCCGCCAATCATGGGGACCATCACGAGCAGGAAGAGCGTGAGTCCCAGTCCGGAGAGACCGAAAATCAGGGCAATGCCTTTGTTTCGACTGTGGCCTCGGGCTTCGAAACGGTCAGCGATGGGGTCGAGCAAATAAGCGAAACTTGCTGCGGCAAAGAGCACGCTAAAAATGGGCCACAACACCCAGATAAACGCGATGGCCAAGCCGACAAAGAGCAGGGTCCAACCCACGCGCTGACTGAGCGGCAGTCCTCGAGCTTCGGGCGGGTTGCGACGCGGTGGACGGCCCATTGGGCCACCGGCCAAACTGGAAGGTGGTCGTCGAATCATGGGCTCACCACCACAACCACTTTCGCGGAAGCCACGACGGCTGGAAATGCCTTGCTGGCGTTTAAGAGTTGTGAATCGGCGGGAGATAGCATGACGACACAGTCTCGGGTGCTCGCGGCTGCGGTGATAAAGAGGGGGTGTTCCCCAGCTCGCTCGGCCGCCTTGGGATCGGCGGGGTCACGGACATACATCGTAGGCGAACGGACCCGAAGAACTTCGGGGTTGATGCGCTGCGGTGAGAAGATGGGGGTCTCGTCTGCCGTCCAGATTTCTGGCGAGATACAAGGACGGAAGGCCAGGTGGCGCGCATCGATCAGGAGTCCAGTTGGGCCATCGCTGGTTGCGGTCTCTGCGGGGGTATGAGCGAGCGCCAGGAGGGCTGGACGGAGCCAGCGGTGAAGTTCGAGTACGCCATCCATCTCGACACCACCGTTGCTGAGATAACGGGTCTCTCGGACACGCCAGGCACCCATTCCATCATTGATGCGCCGGACGACATCGATGGACGAAGGGTCTTCGCCCGGGGTCATATGGTCTTCAGCGCGAGTCCCTGGGAACATGCGAACCCGTTTGGCCGCATCTTCTACCAGCGGTTTGAGTCGGTCGAGTGCATCTTGTTCCTGCACGCGCACATCCTTCCAGGCACCGACGGTGCGATCCGACCTGGAGGTGATTTCCAACTCCATCGTGGTCCAGTTGATTTGTCCGGCTTCCACAGACTCAATCACGGGCTCGATGGCGAAGGCCGCCGCACAAAACAACAGACTGATCATGTGAGCCTCACGGCGGTAGCACGGCGGAGAAGGACTTCGATCCCTTGCAAGAGGGGGTCATCGGGTACGACCCGCAGCGATTCTCCAAGCTCTAGGTCGACCCACGCCATGTCGGGCATCCGGATGTGTAAATGGACCGGACAGTTGCCTGGCGACTCGGTGAAAATCTCTGTGAGCGCGGCGAGGTTTTCGAGTACTTCGTCCCGTTCTATGACGAGGTGAACCGCCCGTGTTCGGCGTTCGCGCACCTCGGTAAGGAGCTCGGCAGACTCTGCAATGATCTTGCATTCGTCTCCATTCTCTCCTTTTCGTTTCTCGAGCTTGCCCCTGACCAGCAAGGGGGCTTCGGCGGCCAATGCTGTTCTTGAATTGGCCCAGGGATCAGAGAAAAAGACGCATTCGACCCCTGCGAGTTCGTCTTCGATGGTCACAAAGCCCATGTCGTTGCCTCGTTTGGTGCGCACCTTTCGGCTCGCCGAGACCATGCCGGCGATGGTGACCTCTTGGTCGTGGGACTGGCTTGGCAGTTGATCGATAGAGCAGGTCGCTGCGGTCCCGATCACGTCTTTGAAGGCTTCGACTGGGTGTCCCGTAATGAAGAACCCCAGTGCATCTCGTTCATGGGCAAGCTTGACCGCCGTGGGCCACTCGCCCACATCGGGAAAGCGAATCGTAGGACGAACCTGCTGGGCCATGGCACCACCAAACAGTGAAGTCTGAGCGGAATCTTTGTCTGCCTGTATCTTCTGGGCGACCGAGATCGACTGGTCGATGCATTCGTGCAGCTGTCTCCGGGACCGTCCCGTCCAGTCGAAAGCGCCACACTTGATCAGGCTCTCCATGACCTTTTTATTCACGCGCCCGTAGTCCAACCGCTCGATACAATCCATGAAGTCTTTGAACCGTCCACCGGCTTCGTCGCGGGCTTCAATGAATGCCTCTACGGCGCCGGTCCCCACACCTTTGACTGCGGCCAGCCCAAAGCGAATCTGTTCGCGATTGTCGGCCGGAACGTCGAAGCTAAGCTGGCTGTCGTTGACGTCAGGGGGCAAGACCTGAAGTCCGGCACGTTTACAGTCACCGATGTAGAGCAACACTTTGTCTGTGTTGTTGCGCTCGATGCTCATCAGTGCAGCCATGTACTCGCCACGGTGGTGAGCCTTCAGCCAAGCGGTCTGGTAGCTGACCATTCCGTAGGCAGCTGAGTGAGACTTGTTGAATCCGTATCCAGCGAAGAAGGCCAGCAATTCGAATATTTCGTCGGCCAATTTTTCATCGATGTCGTTATCGATCGCACCTTCGACAAACCGGGCCTTCTGTTTGTCCATTTCCGACTTTTTCTTTTTACCCATCGCACGGCGGAGCAGATCCGCTTCGCCCAACGAGTAGCCACTCAAGGTCTGGGCGATCTGCATGACCTGTTCTTGGTACACGATGCCGCCATAGGTGCTCGAAAGAATCGGCTCCAGGCTCGGATGTGGGTACTTCACGGCTTTTCTACCGTGCTTGCAGTCGATGAATGTATCGACCATTCCAGAGCTGAGTGGACCTGGCCGATACAGGGCCAGCAGCGCGATGAGGTCGTCAATGTTGGAGGGGCGAAGTCGGGTCAGCAGTTCGCGCATCCCCGATGATTCGACCTGGAACACGCCAAGACCATCCCCGCGCTGAAGCAGAGCAAATGCTGCATCATCGTCGATTGGGATTTCGGCCATGTCTGGAAACTCGCCGGTGTTTCGGCCAATCATGGCGACGGCATCCCGGATCTGGTCGAGTGTTTTCAGCCCAAGGAAATCGAACTTGATTAGGCCGACACCTTCCGCCGCTTTCATCTCATATTGGACGACAGGGCCGCCGTCTGGCCCATCCCGGTACAGGGGTGCATGCTCGACGAGTGGACGATCTGCAATGACCACGCCCGCGGCATGGACACCTGTTTGCCGGGTCATTCCTTCAACCCGTTGTGCCAGACTAAACAAGCGTCCGACGATGGGGTCGCCCTCGATACGATGGGCGATGCGCTCTTCTTTGACGGCATCCTTCAACTCGATTCCCAGGTCATCTGGGATGAGTTTGGCGATGCGATTTGAGGCATTGAAGTCGAGTCCAACGATGCGGGCAATGTCTTTTGTGGCCGCTTTCGCTTTGAGGTTTCCGTAGGTGATGATCTGGCTGACCAGGTCCGAACCATATTTGACCCGGACATGATCGATGACTTCCTCACGTCGGTCCTGGCAAAAGTCGACATCGATATCGGGCATGCTCACCCGTTC
>Ga0315320_10004943_pt1 | contig 10934 bp, 16 predicted proteins | sample M140m21515metaG_FD_203458 | JGI IMG/M metagenome (GOLD analysis project Ga0315320, IMG submission 203458) | Ammonia-oxidizing marine archaeal communities from Monterey Bay, California, United States - M1 40m 21515 | ecosystem: Environmental > Aquatic > Marine > Coastal | place: USA: California...
CGGCCAGGCCTTCTCCTACGCAACCTGCTACGAGGTCAGTGAGCGTACTTTCTGGCAGGTCATCTGATAGAAGTTGGGATACGAAACTCCATGATCTTGGAGTTGCGAATGATCTAGAACTGCCTCTAGGATCAAAATCGTATAAATCTTGTTTGGCGAACGTGCAATATCCAACAACGTCTGCGTGGATGTGTTGGTTGGTTGCCCATTCCATCCAGTCTTCGAAGTCCACTCTTAATTCTACGTGGACAAATCTGTTTGCCAATGGAGCCGGCATTCTGTAAGTGACACCTTTGTCTGAGTCTCTGTTACCTGCCGCTACAATCGAAACGCCTTCTGGTAGGTGATATTGTCCTACTCTTCTGTTTAAAATTAATTGGTAAGCCGCCGCCTGTACAGCCGGAGCCGCCGAGTTCAACTCGTCTAAGAAAACAATCGCAGTAGATTTAGGATCAGTTGGCAGTTCTGCCGGACTAGCCCAAACCATGTTGTTCTCTTTTGAATTGTAATACGGAATACCCTTGATGTCTGTTGGTTCCCATAATGGAAGTCTGATGTCAACAACTTCTCTGTCTTCTAAGTCTGCAATTTGTTTGACAATGTCTGACTTACCAATGCCTGGTGCACCCCACATCATTATCGGTCTCTGTAATTTGATACAATGTGTTAATGCTGATTTTGCCTCATTAGGCGATACTGTTCTGTTTTGACTGCCTACTGCCGCCTCTTTGTTTTTATTAGCTCTTGCCATTTTGTACACTCCTGTTTAAAATGTTTATAATACGATTATAGCAGGAATGTGTTATGCGTCAACCGTGCTAGAAGTCGCATAATCATTGACTTTTTTATAGGTATTCGTAGATATCTGGAATATAATTGGTAATTTTTTTGTTTCTTTTTTGATCTAAAGCAGTAATAGTCTCTTTTAAACTCTCAATAATTTGGTCATCATTTGATGCCGTATTGATTTGCTTGATTATTAACATCATTTCTGTTCTCCAATTACTATTATGTGTAAGATTTGACTCTTTCATGAATGTTCGAACGTCCTTGGTAAATTTTTCTTTTAGACTCAAAGGCGCAAGAAATGGACTATATTTTTTTGGACTTTGAACCTTCATTGGCACAATACGAAATATCTTTTTCTTTGCTTCAAATATGCCCTCAATTTTTTTGCACCACTGTAAGAATTGGTAATAGTTGAACATTGATAAGACATTCAATGAATTCAGTAATTCGATCTGGACATTATTAGGAAGATTACTTATTTCTATAAGATTTTTCTCTATTTGACTGAAGTTACTTGGCCATCTTATGTAATCGTTTGCCAGCCCATATGCATCTATGCTTATACTCAATCTAATGCTTTTGAATTCAGTTAATAGGCTGTAGAACCGTTTATTGACGTTAGTGGCATTTGTTATTATTTGCAAGTCAATGTTCTGAATTATCCCTTTTTCTTTCAACAAGGAAAAATAATATTCATATTCTTTCATAATTGTAGGTTCACCACCTTGAATAGTAAGTTGCTGTAGGTCCCTAGATATGTCAGCTAGGTCTTTTATAAAGTCATGTGATATGCTTGATATAGGCAACCCTAGGTCCTTTGCCCATTCTGAACTTCTTTGTGGGCCACACATGACACATTTAAGATTACAAAAGTTTGAGAAATCCACGTCTAACATTGTTGGAAACTTTTTCACAGGTAGTGAATCGTAGCCATTTGCAAAGGTTCGAGCACTGGGCATTTTCTTGCTTTCAGTTTTGTAACATCCATCACAACCTTTGACTTCCTTTTGTGCTTCCATGTTAGCGGAAGCGTCTTTCCTAATAGTACTTGACCAAAACTCTGAAGGTTTCATATTTTTGTGCTTGTCGTCATTGACACAACACAGGGAAACGCCCCGATGAGATACAAACATGCCTTTGTTGATATGATTACAATATGTTTTACTCATCCTTTTTGTCGTCCATTTTGCTCATGGCACGTGCAAGGCCGTATTTTGTTATATCTCCGGCAAATAACATAAGCTGTAGAGCCATTTTCTCCATGGTCACTACTATTTTTTTCTTGTCAACAAAGTACGGACAGTCAACAAATTCATCCAACCACAGATATGTCTGAGGTGTAAATATAACCTTTGCAGGAAACTTGATGTCATAGGTCTTCAAATCCAACTTGTTTATGACTTCGAGACCTTGTTTAGTGAGGCGCAGTGACCTTGCCTGGTAACTCTCACGTACATTCTGCCACCAAGTGTAATAATTTGTCTTAATGCTCTCGTCATGCGTGGTTTGTTCTAGCAATTCCATAAAGGTCCTAGTATATGCGGTCTTACGATCCATACTGCTATTTAATGGGTGTTATTATCGTTTGAATTTTTCACCAGTTTTGAGTAGGTATACCCCAAACTTGTCTGTGTTGTGTTGAGTGTTCAACTTTTTGGCCAGATTCTCAGCATGTCCTGGGTTTGAGAAAGACACCTTCTTGTACTTCGGTCCAGGGTAGTTGGAAACCAAACTGGATCTCTTTAGGTTAATAGGTTTACCATCATAGAATACTGCCCATATGCCTTCTGCCGCTAAGACTTCGTCCATCTTGAAGGTAGTTTTATTGCTGTTTTGTAACAACACTGTTGGTTTTGGTCTGCTCATAGTTGATTGCTCTTTACATATGTATTTACCAAAAGTTGTAGGTGTGGTTTATCCTAGCCAGATATCGTGTGCGGTTTTTGCCCAAGCGATATCGTCCACAACGAAGCATTTTTGTATGTCATTTATGAAGCGTGTGCTATAGATATTTTTGATGTCGAAACGGTTCTTAAACACATGGAAATCCTGCCATGCTTTCATGTCTTTGGCTAACGTATAATCGTCATTAAGTTTTAAGTCTTGTTTTACATGATCCACTGTGTGGGATATATTTTTTTGCCAGAACCTTTCTGCCATGTGCGGTATCATTTTCTCATCAGAACAAAAAATCTGTATGACCTGCTCAGGATCTATCTGTTTGCAAAACTCTGTGTCATGGGATATGGTGTAACCATTCATTCGGTCTAGATAACTGTATTTCTCTTCAGTCGAAAAATTCCAGTACGTCTTCATAAGCCTACGTTCTTTAAACAACAGTTTTGGATATATGCTTTTCACGTATTTTTTATTAAGCATGGCGAGTGTAATATCACCAAACATTCCGCCTCTGAATAGAATTACTTTATGCATTTGAAAAGATATTTTATATTTCCGTTTGTGGTATCTGGATTTTCGTTGCCATCGCCGTTTGCAAAATCCATTTGTGATTCTAAACATTGAAATCCTAATGCCTCTATTTTCTTTGCTAGATCAATAAACATTTTATAATGGTTTGTTTTTAATCTGTTCCAGGGAGTGAATTGTGTATCCCGTAAAGAGTAAAAAAATAGGCATCCATTAGCCATTGAAGTCTTGTAGTTGTTGATGTGTTCGCAGATTCCTTTCCCATCAAACCATAGATCTGATCTATTATTTGTCACAATAAAATTACTAAATTTATTTGGAAATAAAGTACCGATCTCTTGCCTGTCTTTAACTATTACTGCCTTAGGATAAAAACTCTTGACTATCTCATTTGACTCAATCACTGTGAGGTCTTTTATGCAATCTTCCAAAAAATATCCTGCACTTCCAAAAATACCTGTGCTACCTGCCTGTAATTGTTGTAGTATGTATTCGTCATATGATGTTACAAAGACCTGATTCGATTTCCTTGATTTCAACCACAGTTCGTGTTTGATTTTTCCTACTCGGTACTTCAAATAATCTGTTTTTGGATCTGAAGTTTTACGTTTTAACTCTTTGTAGTGTTTAATAATTTTCATTTCTGTATAAAAAATTTTTGATCAGGTATTACCCATGTGAAGTATTGACCATCGTCTATGAACCTTTCGCTGTAATTTTGCACAGTCAAACCTAATGATTTTGTAAGCCAGACATGTATAGCGTCCTCGTAATCATCAGGCAATGAATCGTCAGTTTCCGTACCAGTGATGTTCAAGTAATGCCTATTCAAGCACAAAAAAAGACTCGGACACTGCTCTAATAATTGCTTTATGTTAGTAATGATCTGTTTACAAGTTGTCCTACTGAATCTTTGATCTGTGATCAACACAAGATCTGCATCGTTTATTTTTGATACTGTATTGAAATTGAAGTCCAAGTGGTTATCTTTTAAATGAAAAACACTTTTGAAACCATTTTCTGCTACAAACTGCTCTATCTTTATTTTTTCATGCAGTTCGTATTTTTCAGTAAAGAAGGACTTTTGTAGTCTATCCCAATTCTTGTGCCATTTGTATAGATTTTGATCTAGTATTACTTTACTTTTTTTCAAACTGTCCACCATCCATCTCTATATCGATAGTTTGTGCCTGTTTAGCGGTTTTCAAAGCCTCAATAATCTCTTCTTGAATGGTGACCATACGGGTCATTACTTGGGTAAGACTGTCGGCCAATTGATCCGCTTCTTTGGCCGGTATCACTATTTGCCTTTCACCACGTTGACGTAGTGTACGGATCCTGCCTATAAGGTCCTCTATAGGTCTAGTTTGAATCTTGGAATTCTTTGACTGCATTATTTAATACCTGTTGCATTTCTATTTTTGTCTTCATTGGTCCTTTATACTTGTATCTGGAAAGTGTTATCATTTTGGGACAGTAAGCCTTTCGCCATCCCTTCTCAAAACAAATTATGAAATATCCGGCACAGAACTGACTTTTGCTCTTAGGTGTTTTTGTGTACACAGGCAATTGCTTTTGCACGTCAAACATTGGATTGTATGGGTGTTGACTGCAAGGATAACCATGCACGTCGAAGTTATCAACTTGTATCTCTGCACTAGGTTTAATTAGATTAGACTCGTCAAATATACCAAAACCAAATTTTGTGAACAGGCTTTCCTGCGTGTGAAAAACTTGACGGCTGTCCTGTTTGCTTAGGAATATCCAACCGTTGTTCTCTTCTTTCTGCAAGGTACCTAACTTCTGGCCGTTTTGCTCCACAATCCAAAATTTGTCTTTGACTAAGGTCTTTGCTCTCACTGTCATGATCCTAACCTCGCATTAAAAGGCTCAACATACAGTTGGGCCTGCTCACTAATTCTATTTAAATCATACTTGCCACAGAACCTCATGAATCTGATTCCGACCTGGTCAATGCTCTTGCTCTCTGCCTTGGCCTGTGCAATCGTTTGATCAAGTTCTTCTACAATCGCTTCGGGTTGTGCGTGTAAATCTACCAATGCTCTGTTTCTTTCATAATCTTCTAGCACTCTGTGTTCGTTTCCGTCATGATCTACCCATTTGCTCAACATCAAATTGTTCCATGTGTATCCTTTTTCGTTACGGTCTGCATATGCTTCTTGTAATCCAATTTTATTCTTTGTGCCCTTTGTACGCACACCTGGATATGCACTAAAGATGTTGTCGCTTGGATCACCTCTCATGGCCTTTTCAAACACAATCCATTCCGTGTCTGGTGCAGGCTTGGGTGCTTTTAATTTTTTGTCTATCACAGGTTTGCCCGATTTTGCATCAAACCAGCCTTCGTGTGTAAGTGTGGTCTCGTTTACACCATTGTACTGCTTAACACGTGGTGTAATTAATTGATTCAAATCTTTGTCTGTGCTTATGATCACATGTTCCTGGTCAGGGTGTTTGTCTATCCATCTTGCTATGAGATCATCTGCCTCTGTTCTACCGTTCCTTAGAACTGTAGCATTTGTTTTTGTTTTAACGAAATCAACGAAGTCATCATAAACTTCCCAGAACACTTCATTCTCTTCTTTTTCTTTCTCAGTCATGGCATCTGCCATTTCCTTACGATTTCTCTTGTATGGTGCGTACATGTCTTTTCTAAATGATCTACCTTCAAGACAGAATATAACATGAGTCCCACCAAAGTCCTGCCATGCTTTCTTGATACTGTTCATCATGATGTGTATGGCCATACCCACCTTTTCAGATGTATCACCCCTTATCACGTGTCTTGCTCTAAAGAATGTGTTTGCTGTGTCTACTAGAATGTGTGTCATAATACTATTATAGCATTCATTCAGTATTCTGTCTATGTAAAAAGAAAGGATTGTCTATGTTGTTGAATTTTGGTAAATTTGGATTCATTGCTTTGTAGTGTTGAGGGTAAAGTTTTAGATAATCTGTTATTTCTTTGGTTGTTTTGAAAAAACTGTCTGTAATGGGCATTGTTATGAAATCGTATTGTTGCTCCAATTTTGCACATACATAAGCCTGTTGTATTATGTCTAATGTTGGGACAGGTATATCTTCCTGTCGCTTTACTGCATCTAGCACTGCATCGGTGTCACTGTGAGTCTTAAGAAAATTATTCCTGTACATAAACTGCTCGTGTATTTTTTCAAAGTCATTAAAAGAAAGATCTAGGCCAAACTTCTCGTCTAATTCTTGCAATTCTATTTTTAATTTTTCTGTTGTGAAAAAAACATCCACTTGTGAGTAGTGTATGTTATTTTGTTCAGCCAGGTTTTCTTCTATCCATCTAATATCTTGTCTTGAAGTGACCACACTGCCTTGATTTTGCCAGTCAAGGAAGCCCATCTTGTAAGCATCACGTAATAGCCATTTTGGAACATTGTTGCTGTCTATGTTGTACAAGGCATGTATTTTGTCATAGAACTCTTTGTTGTAACTTTTCAAAAAAGAGATATCATTGTTTATACTATGAATGTCTCTGTTGGCATCACCGGCTCTAGCCATGGCAACACGTTCGTAATATAATATGTTGTCGGAATAAAGAATTTTTATTATGTTCTTATCTTTTAAATTTATATTGTCTTCATGTTCACTTGCGTCAACAAAATTTATAAATCCTGAATAGTCGATTGTGTTGTGTGAATTGCCTAGTTCGTTGAATGGTAGTTGTTTTATGGCTGGAGTTCTTTTACTCAGTCGATCGAGTAGATAGACTAGGTAATGTCCGTGACACCCTGGACTATTAAAAACATGAATGTGAGGATTATGAGACTTCGGTCTTTCCATCGTCTCTCCTGTTTATCTGTACATATCCAGATCCAGTGACGTCGACGCCTTGTTCGTTACCTATTGTTTTACAAAGTGTTTGGAACCATCTGTCAACGATCTCTTCTTCAGATTGGCCTTCGTAGCCTGATTGTTTCAACATGTTTACGAACTCGTCATTCCAGTCCAGTTCAAAGAATCCATTTCTAGGATTCTCAGGATTAACATTTAGATTGAGAACTTTAACAATTGGCTCTTCGCTTTTCTTCTTGCCTTTTACGTTCTTTTTCTTAATAGTTGTCTTTGCTGTTTTTTTAACTTTCATATACTATATTTTACTTTCTTTTTCCAAATTCGTCAACTTCTTTCTAAATATGAAGTATTTCCTTTGGTTAGTGTCGTCTCTGATGTCTAATATATCTAAATCAAACATATTAGATAGTTCTATGATAAAAGGAACATTCCAAGCAAAGAACTCTATCCATTTGGCTTCTGGTTTATCGTGTTGCACACCCGGGTTTACTCTAAAGAACATAGTCCCCCCATCTGCTAACAATTCTACACATTTTTTTATTTCAGCAATAATTTTATCTCTATTACCAAAGTTTACTGAACCTAAACACAATATGACATCAAACTTCTCGTCAGTTTTGTAGTCTAACGTTCCTGTCTCGAAGTCTGCTAGGTTGTTGTATGGGTCTATGCCAATAAGATTATCTATCTTGCCTTTGAACTCGTTATAACCACATCCTACGTCCAGCACAGCACGTGGTTTGAGACTATTCACTTCGTCTATCAACGCAAGACCCGAGTACTTCCATTTCTTCATGTCGTTTTGCCAATACTTGGAGAAGTATTTGTGTAGGCAGGCGTCGTCTATTGCTACAGAATACTCTTCAAGAGTATCGCATCTTTTAACTTCTACACCAAATGTTTCTAGTATGTAAGGTTGGGTAATTTTATCAAGATCGTTTTGACTGTGTGCCAGTAATTGGCTGAAGATTTTTTTGTTCATACAATTAGTATATACTAAAAGTAAGGAATACTAAACCTTTTTCTTGATAGGTTTTGAAATAATTTCTCTAGTTTTGTCTGTCATTACACCGGTTATTACCAACATGGGCCTAGGTCGGTTACTGGCGTTTGCTGTTGCGTGTGGAATGTTTGGCCAGTCAAACTTGTGTATGTCTCCTGCTCTCCATCTGTCGAACTGTTCGTTGCCATACATCAAGAACTGGCCTGGTTCCCAGTCTTGTAGCATGACCATGATTCTTACAACATTGGTCGGGTCTGCATCAAGGTCATACAGCTTGTCTATGTGCATGTTCAGTACCTCACCTGTGAACTGCACGTGTAGTTTAGATTTTGTTGTGGTCAACGCAAAGAAGTCTGTCATTCTTTGCAGTGTAGGACACTTGGTGAAGTCTGCCAGTCCTCTGTATATGGTCATCTTGGGGTCTGCACCTGCTGTCTTTAGGTCATTCTCTTCTGCTTCCACATCGACATTGACATTTTCTCTGCCTGTTCCTTCTCTACGGTTAGCCCAGTTAAGGGGTTTGGCCTCTTCTATCACTGCCTGTAGTTCCGTCTGCCATCCGCCTGTGAACTTGCCCAAGTGTTCGACACAGTCCGTGTCCTTGTGCCACTTGTTGAAGTGATAGTTGCTTACTGCTTTTGCATCTTCCCAATTACTTGTAGACATATACCTGTATGCCTTTTTCTTTGTAGTCTTGTAGATTTTGATGTTTACCTTTTGGGGGTGCTATATCAATCGTATTGCATAATTCAATGTTGTTGCTTGGACTTGTGATTCTATCACTGTTATCATGTATGAACTGCATGGTGTCCTTGTTCTCTGCTTGAATATGCTCCCACATAAGATCGAGATTTATAAAGTGTTGGTAGTTAGGATATGTAATTTTGAATTCTCCACACAGTTTCCACCATTCCAAACATTCAAAGTCGTTCCTGTACACCATGACGATAGGATATCCTAGATCTTTTAGATGCTCTAGTTCGTGTGCGAAGGTGTGTGACTTTATAATTCTTTTACCTGTGCCAGAGAAAGGCAGATCCCAATTATCTCTTGTGGCTCTAAACTCCATTCCTGGATCAAAGTATGCTCCAATGTGCATTAGATGTTTGTTGCCAGGGGTGTCAGCATCGTGCCAGTAGGTTCTTTCTTCAGAATAGTCTGTGTGATCTATATCATCACTCCAGTAGATATTCTTGACAACACTACTCCACTTTGATCCCGGCGCCCCTGTGAACAACAAATACATTACTTCGTCAACTCTTCTTTGTAGATTGCATTGTAACCCAATTGATTTTTTCCAAAATCAGATAGTGTTTTTAATGCACCCGGTGTGATGAATGACTTCAGTGTTCTGACTGCGGCATCACCCTCTGCACCTGTTCTCCATTCGTACTGTCCTACTTTCTTTTCGATAGCGGCAACTGATTCTGGATCCTTGATCATCTTATCTAGTGCGGCAACAAGTTTAGCCTTGTTTGGATTGCCTTTATTCACCCAGAACGCTTTCTGTAAAGCATCTCTCCAGCTCTTGACAAGTTTGTAAGCATCGTAGAAGTCACCACTTGGTGCCACACCGTGCATTGATTCAAACAATGCCTCAAATGTTGGCTCTGTGAAGTTTGGATCGGCATCATGCTCACCCGTTTTTACATTTAGTAGTCCATGATGGAACCAAGTGTATGCTTCACCTTTGCCTATAACTGGCATTACATGTTTCTTGTATGCGGCAGGGTTCTCCCTGGTTGCGTTTAAGTCACCTCTGATGAATGCAAGTCTTCTCTCAGACCCTCTCATACCCTTGACCCATACAATCTTGTCTTCAAATGTTTTTACTGGATCACCATTTGGTCCTGCAAGTAGCATAACGATTGCCATGATCTCTGGAGTCATTCCAGATCCTGATGGAAACTGTATTGGACCATTAGTAGTGTCCGCTTTGTTCCTTGCACCAACAATGATGTTTAGGTTCATGTGTCCAACAGATTCCCAATCAAAGTAGTTGTAATCAACTGGTTCAGTGAGATATGATATACCGTTACCACCATGTGATACTAATATAGTCTTGTCGTCGAACCTCAGTTTGTTTTGGAACTCATTTGGTCCTAGTTGGTCTCTTGCACCCGGCTTGTAGATCAAGTTGATCTTTTCTCCAAGGTGTTTCTCCCATTCCGCTACAACTATCTGTGCCCACACAGAAGTTCCACCAGAAGGTTTTTGAGGCACGATTAAATTGTAATCTGCCAAGGCTGTTGTTGTCATTAACACCAACGCCATTATTGTTTTCTTAAGCATAGTCTAGTCTACTCCGTTTTGTTATTCCCCAATACAGTAACATTATAACACAGACCATCAAGAAAATAAAGATAGGCCTTGTGATTAAATCATTTACCGTATGTAAGGATGTTAGTTGGTAAGTGAGATTGTAAATTCTGTCACTTAATATAAACCCAATCAGCAGTGCTGGCCTGCTGACTTGGAATTTTTTACATAGTACCCCAAATACTGAGAATACTAATAGTACCGCTAGGTCTTCCCACCCTCCTGTGTACTGTAAGGTTGCCCAAACAATAACAGCAAGTATGAAAGGGAAATAATAGACGTATGGAATACGTGTTACCCACCCTGCGAAATATGCCAGTCCATAACATAAGACAGCAGTAATAATTGTTCCAAGTAGGAACGCATACGTCATGCTGTCAAATAATCTGTCGTCGTAAAATGTATCAGGTGATCCTAGGTCAATGCCCAGGTATAAAAAAAGTCCCATCAGTATCGCGGCGAAACTCGCACCAGGAATACCAAACAAAACTGTTGGAATGAATGACGAGGCCTTCTGAGCGTTGTTGGCCCCCTCGGCGCCCACTACTCA